>ERZ779874.65-NODE-65-length-113991-cov-61.593237_pt1 | contig 113991 bp, 78 predicted proteins | sample MGYA00511031_ERZ779874 | MGnify/ENA primary metagenome ERZ779874 (study PRJEB29588, sample SAMEA2156850) | human gut metagenome | biome: human gut; feature: human-associated habitat; material: faeces | place: Denmark | collected 2008/2010 ...
TATATATAATATAATATATATATAATATTATTTTTCGCTCCCGCTTCCTTTGGCTGGGTTGGAAATCTATTTTCGATAATTGTGATTTGTGATTTGTGATATTTGTGACGCTTGAAGCGTAGGTTGGAACATGTGGTGTTCTTGTGGATGATGCCTATTGCTAGTTCCGATTTTTTTCGTATTTTTGTGTCGGTTTAAAAATACGATGAACGCATGGAAAAGAAAAATACATACTCGAAGTGGATGGCGGTGGTGCTGCTGGCCTGCGTATGCGGCTTGGTCTCCTGCCGTGCGGAATACGAAGTGACGAAGGTGGAAGGCACGCGGGTGGCGATGGATGCCACCTGGGATGCGGAGCCTGACAAGGATGCCCTGGCGCTGCTGGAGCCCTACAAGGCTGGGGTGGATAGCGTGATGGGCGAGGTGAAAGGCGTGGCCGCCGTGTCGATGGACCGCTTCCGTCCCGAAAGTCCCCTGTCCAACCTCATAGCCGACGTCTTGCGCCAGGCCGCCGCCAGCGTGCTGGGCCGTCCGGCCGACGTGGGGCTGGTCAACGTGGGCGGCATTCGCAACGTGCTGACCGAGGGCAACATCACCACGCAGAATATCTACGAAATCCTGCCCTTTGAAAACTCGCTCTGCGTGCTCACGCTGGGCGGAGCCGACCTGAAGGAGCTTTGCGCCAACATTGCCGCCCGTGGCGGTGAGGGGGTGAGCGGGCTGAACCTGGTCATCGATGCCGAAGGCCACCTGCTCGAGGCGAAGGTGGGCGGACAGGCCATCGACGAGGGGCGCACCTACACCGTGGGCACCATCGACTTCCTGGCCGAGGGCAACGACGGTATGGCGGCCCTGACCCGCGCCAGCCAGCGCCAGTGTCCCGAGGGAGCCACGCTCCGCGGCCTTTTCATGGACTACGTGGAGCGCGAGACGGCTGCCGGGCGGAAGATAGAGGCGCGCATCGAAGGCCGTGTGGTGATGAAGAAATGAACAATGTAAACTCAAGAAAGAAAGGATTATCGCAATGATGAAACGAATCTATATGCTGCTTTGGCTGGCCGGATGCCTGGCGCTGAGCCTCTCCGCCCAGCAGACAAAAGAACTCTATCTGCTCCAGACGAGCGACATGCACAGCCGTGTGGAACCTCTGGCCGCCGATGCCGCCGACGCCGATGCCGGTAAGGGTGGATTGGCCCGCCGTGCCGCCTTCGTCCGCCAGTTCTGTGCCGAACATCCCAACACGCTCGTGCTCGATTGTGGCGACATCTCGCAAGGCACGCCCTACTACAACTTCTACAAGGGCGAGGTCGAAATCCAGCTGATGAACCACATGGGCTACGACGCCATGACCATCGGCAACCATGAGTTCGACTTCGGCATGGAGAACATGGCCCGCCTCTTCCGCATGGCCCGCTTTCCGGTGGTCTGCTCCAACTACGACGTGACAGGTACGCCGCTCGAGGAACTAGTGAAGCCCTATGTGGTCATCGAACGCGACGGCTTGCGCATCGGCCTCTTCGGCCTGGCTCCCCAACCCGAGGGACTGATACAGGCCGACAAGTGTCAGGGCGTGGTTTACAAAGATCCCATCCCCGTGGCGCAGGAGATGGCCGACCTCCTTCGTAACGAGGAACATTGCGACGCCGTCATCTGCCTGTCGCATTTGGGCATCCGCGGTATCGATCCCAAAGCCATGAGCGACGAGAAGCTGGTGGTGGCCACTTCGGGCATCGACGCCATCCTGGGCGGACACTCGCATACGTTTATGGAGACTCCCGCCTTCTACCCCAATGCCGAGGGGTGCGAGACGCCCGTGTTCCATACGGGCAAGAACGGCGTGTATGTGGGAGTGTGGACATTGACGTTAACGAAAAAATAATCTCTCAGCCGCTATGAAAAACACTTCGTTGAAACGCATCTGCCTGCTGGCCGTCCTGATATTGTTCTTTGTCAACCGTCCTATGTCCGATGCCCAAAGCGTGCCTGCTTCCACGCCCCGCGGAGAGGCTTCCTTCCTCTATGCGATGAAAGACGATGCTGGTTGCCGTCAATGGGTGGACTCCGTCATGCAGACCTTGAGCCTGCGCGAGCGCATCGGCCAGCTTTTCATCTATACGATTGCTCCCACACAGACCAAGGCAAACGTAGATCTCCTGCGCAAGGTGGTGAAAGACTACAAGGTGGGCGGCCTCTTGTTCTCTGCCGGCGAGGTGCCCAATCAGGTGGCGCTGACCAATCTGGCTCAGGAGTGGGCCGACGTACCTCTGATGATCACCTTGGATGGCGAATGGGGCCTGGCCATGCGCCTGAAGGAGACGCCCCGCTTTCCGCGCAACATGGTGCTGGGATGCATCGCCGACGATAGCCTGCTCTACGAATACGGGCGCGAGGTGGCCCGCGAGTGTCGCGAGATGGGCATCCACGTCAACTTTGCCCCTGTGGCCGACGTGAACATCAATCCCTCGAACCCCGTCATCAATACCCGCTCCTTTGGCGAAGACCCCGCGAACGTGGCCCGCAAGGTTGTGGCCTATGCCCGTGGCCTCGAAGACGGAGGCGTGGTTTCTGTAGCCAAGCATTTCCCTGGTCATGGCGATACGAACGTCGATTCCCACAAAGCCCTGCCAACGTTGCGCTTCTCGCGCGAAAGATTGGATAGTGTGGAGCTTTATCCCTTCCGCCAGGTGATAGACGCGGGGCTGAACGGCATCATGGTGGGCCATCTGGCCGTACCCGCGCTGGAGGGTAGGGAAGGAGTGCCTACTTCCCTCTCGCGCAAGATTACACACGACCTCCTCGTCGATGAACTTCGCTTCAAGGGGCTGGTTTTTACGGACGCCCTTGCCATGAAAGGCGTTTCGGGTAGCGCTTCCCTCTGCCTCGAGGCGTTGAAGGCGGGTCATGACCAGTTGCTCGTGCCGCGTCGCATCAAGGAAGATGTCGATGCGGTACTTCGTGCCGTGAAGCATGGCGAACTTTCCAAAGAAGACATTGCGCGCCGATGCCGCAAGGTGCTGACCTACAAATATGCGTTGGGATTGAATCGGAAACCTTTCGTACGCCTGTCGGGACTCAGTACGCGGCTCAATACGCCTCAGGCGCGCGACCTTGTGCGCCGCTTGAGTCTGGCGGCCGTCACCGTGCTGGGCAACGAGGAGAAGACCTTGCCCTTGGATCCTACATTGAAAGACGTGGCTGTAGTCAACGTGGGCGACCATGCGGAGCTGATGCCCTTCATGCAAGCCCTGCGTCCCTATGCCGAGCCCGAGCGGTTCGACGTGGCGCGTGGCATGAACGCCTCGCAATGTGCTGCGTTCCAGAAACGACTTGCTTCCTATCGTCGGGTACTGGTGTGTGTCACTGAGGACAATCTGGACGCCTATCGCACTTTCTTTGAAACCTTTGCTCCAGAAGTCCCCGTGGTTTATGTTCTGTTCGTCCAAGGTTATCGGTTGGAGTCGTGGATGGACGGATGCCTCAAGAAGGCGTCGGCCGTAGTTCTGGCCCATGCCTCCGACGAAGAGGTGCAACAAGGCGTGGCGGATATACTCTATGGCGTAGCGGGTGCCGACGGTCGTCTTTCGGCCAGCATCGGCGAAGCTTTTGTTGCAGGCGAGGGCGTCACCATCGAGCCGCGCACGCTTCCCCGCTACAACCCCGACGAACATGGCATGGATGCGGGCATTCTTTCTCAGATTGACGACATCGTGGAGGAGGGTATCCGCAAGGGGGCTTTTCCTGGTTGTCAGGTTGTCGTGTGGAAGGATGGGCACGAGATGTTCAACAAGGCTTTCGGTACGCAGGAGAAAGGAGGAAAGGTTCCCGTGGAGGCAACCGACGTCTACGACCTGGCTTCGCTTACCAAGATGACGGCCACTCTGCTGGCCGTGATGAAACTCTATGATCAGGGCCTTCTTAGCTTGACCGACTACGCTTCGACTTATCTTCCTTTCCTGAAGGGGACGGACAAGGAGCGCATCACTATTCGCGAATTGTTGATGCACGAGTCGGGTTTGCCTTCTACTATCTTGTTCTATCAGGATGCTATCGACAAGGAAAGCTACGCCGGCACGTTGTTTAAAGCGAGTGCCGATCGTCTCCACACCGTCCGCCTCGGACGTAAAACGTGGGGCAATCCCCATTTTCGTTTCCGTGCAGGGTTGACTTCTCCTTTCAGGACTGATAGTTGCACCATCCAGGTGTCCGATAGCCTTTGGCTCCAAGCCTCCTTCAAGCAGGAGATGATGCGGAAGATTGCCGATGCGCGCCTTCGCGACAAACGTTACCGCTATAGTTGTGTGGGTTTCATCCTTCTCCAGCAGGTAGTCGAAGCTCGTACGGGCCTTTCGATGGATGAATTCCTTCACAAAGAGTTTTATGAGCCGATGGGATTGACACATACAGGTTTTCGTCCTTTGGCTTTCCTGTCTGCTCGCCACATCGTACCTACTTCGACCGACGCCTTCCTGCGCAAGACTACTTTGCGAGGCTTTGTCCACGACGAGTCGGCCGCTTTTCTTGGTGGGGTGTCGGGCAATGCTGGCCTGTTCTCGAATGCTTCCGAAGTCGCCGCCCTTTGCCAGATGCTGCTCGACGACGGAGTCTATCAGGGCAAGCGTTACTTGAGTGCCGAGACATGCCGAACGTTTACGACTCAGACTTCACGCATCAGCCGTCGGGGATTGGGTTTCGATAAGCCTGGCAAGGCCAATGAGCGCTTCAGCCCTTGTTGTGAGTCTGCTCCAGCTTCCGTCTATGGCCATACAGGCTTTACGGGTACTTGTGCCTGGGTCGATCCCGACAATGGTCTTGTCTACGTGTTTTTGAGCAATCGTATTTCTCCCGATGTCTGTAACAATCTGTTGATGGAGCTTGATGTGCGTGAACGTATTCAGGAGACGATATACCGAGCTTTGCGCACAGGAAGATGATAGAGAAGGTTTATCGATGGCACAACTTTGACTATGCATTTATTATTAAAAATCAACAATCTTGTTTATAATATTCATATATGTTGTAAACGTCTATAGTTTGACTTTTCTTTGATGTTGATGAAGTAATTTGTAGTCAAGAGCTGTGGTTTTGCTTGATTAACTTTATGAGATAGTTTTAGATTTTATAATTTAAATATTGTTTTGACAATGAAGAAGGCTGTTTTATTGTTATTATTGTGGTGCGTATTAGGAATTTCAGTGTACGCCCAAAAAAGTTTTGTTTTGAAATCTCCTGGGGGAAATTTATCTACAACAATTGTGGCTGGTGAACAATTGACATACGATGTCGTTTGTAACGGTCGCCAGATAATGGCTCCATCAAATATTTCCATGACTTTGGATAATGGAACGGTGTGGGGCACTGGTGTTCGTATTCAAAAAAGTCGGCGTAAGAGTGTGGACGAAACGGTGTTTTCTCCATTCTATCGCGCTGCTCAAATTAGAGATCATTATAATGAATTGGTTTTATTCTTTAAAGGACATTATCGAGTCGAATTTAGAGCATATGATGATGGGATTGCCTATCGCTTTGTAAGCGATGTGGAAAAGCCTTTTAATATTGTTTCGGAACAATCTGATTTTAATTTTCCTTTTGATGCGGTAGCTTCAGTTCCATATGTCAGAAATTGGAATGAAGATAACCCTGACGCTCAGTTCTTTAATTCATTTGAAAATGAATATACAACTACATCTTTATCTAAGTTGCATAAACAAAGGCTGATGTTTTTGCCTGTAGTTGTGAATGTAGGCGAAGGTATGAAGATGTGTATAACAGAAACTCATTTGGAAAATTATCCAGGACTTTATTTGTCTGCTTCCCAGGGAAGTAATCGGTTGAGTGCGGTTTTTGCTCCTTATCCAAAGCAGTTAAAACAAGGCGGGCATAATCAGCTTCAGATGTTGGTAACTGAACGGGAAAATTATATAGCCAAAGTTGAGAAAGCGCGTACGTTCCCTTGGCGTATAGCTATTGTTTCTACTTCGGATAAGGATTTGGCCGCTTCCAATCTGAGTTATCTGTTGGCCGCTCCTTCACGTGTCGACGATACTTCGTGGATTAAGCCGGGTAAAGTAGCATGGGAATGGTGGAATGATTGGAATTTGGAAGGAGTTGATTTCGTGACGGGAGTAAACAATGAAACCTATAAGGCTTATATTGATTTTGCGGCATCTAAAGGGATAGAATATGTTATTTTGGATGAAGGATGGGCCGTAAATTTGAAAGCGGATTTGATGCAGGTTGTCAAGGATATTAATTTACGCGAATTGGTGGATTATGCCAAGCAGCGTAATGTAGGCATTATTCTTTGGGCTGGATATTATGCTTTTGATCGTGATATGGAAAACATATGCCGTCATTATTCAGAAATGGGAATAAAAGGCTTTAAGGTTGATTTTATGGATCGCGACGATCAGATTATAACCGACTTTAATTATCGTGCAGCTGCAATGTGTGCTAAATATAAGTTGGTTCTTGATTTACATGGGACGTCTAAACCGGCAGGCTTGAATCGAACTTATCCTAATGTGCTCAATTTTGAAGGTGTAAATGGATTGGAACAATTAAAATGGAATCCAGTATCTTATGATCAAGTAAAATATGATGTTATGCTTCCCTTTATTCGTCAAGTTGCTGGACCTATGGATTACACTCAAGGAGCTATGCGTAATGCAGCTAAGGGACATTATTATCCTTGCTATTCTGAACCGATGAGCCAAGGTACGCGCTGTCGTCAATTGGCGTTGTATGTAGTGCTGGAGTCTCCGTTGAATATGCTTTGTGATGCTCCTAGTAATTATATGCGCGAGCCAGAATCTACAGATTTTATAGCACAAATTCCTACTGTATGGGATGAAACGAGAGTTTTGGAAGGTAAGATGGGCGAATATATTGTGACAGCTCGTCGTAAGGGAGATGTTTGGTATGTAGGTGGAATTACCGATTGGAATACCCGTGAGTTGACTATTGATTTGTCTTTTTTGCCTGAAGGCAAATATCAGCTTGAACAATTTTGCGATGGAGTGAATGCCCATCGTAAAGGAACGGATTATCGTAAACAAGTTGGTGAGTTATCTTTCGATAGAAAGATTCAAATAAAAATGTATCCAGGTGGTGGATATGTAGCTAAAATCCAGAAGAAGTAGATTTGATAAGATTGAAAAAATCGAAAAACTTAGGGGCGTGTCGGAATGATATTATTTATGTATCAAATTTAGACGCTGCCCCTGTTTTTTATGAAAACTGTTTATATGAAATGAAGTAATATCCGCTGACCCTTGATCTGGTTTACTGAATATCCCCATGTAAACCGGCGCAATTCAAGCATAAAAAAGAGAGCTACTTTTGTGTAACTCTCTGATTTTAAGTGATCCGCTTGGGGCTCGAACCCAAGACCCCAACATTAAAAGTGTTGTGCTCTACCTGCTGAGCTAGCGAATCAAACCTTATTGCTGTTAAGCGGGTGCAAAGATAGTCATTCCTTTTTAAATAGCAAATATTATTAGCGTTTTTATTTTATTCCTTTGGTTGATATTTATTCATGTGTTTGATTTTTAGAGCTTTCTGTATGTTCGATTTTCTCCCGATCGATAATAAATCTTTGGTAATAAGAAAGCATAAGTGTGGTTAACGGTAGCGCTATAATCATGCCTAACATTCCCATCAGTGAACCCCATATGGAAAGTGAAAGCAGGATGATAGCCGGGTTTAGCCCAGTTATCTTACCCATTACACGTGGTACAATGAAACCGTCTTGAATGGCTTGTACAACAGCAAATACGGCAAGGGCTGCTGCTAAAATGATCCAAAAGTTTCCTCCTGTATCGGCTGCTTTCAAGATAGCTAATATAATGGTTGGGATAAAACCGATAATCTGTAAATAAGGGACAAGGTTAAGAAGACCTATGAATAGCCCCAGGCCGATAGCCAAAGGGAAATCAATGATGAGGAAACCGATGCTGAATAAAATGCCTACACATAATGCGACAAATGCCTGACCGCGAAAGTATTTGTTCATGCCTTCTTTTACATCGTTCATAATGCCTGTCAGGAAGGGACGGTATTTTGCCGGAAGTAAACGTGGCCAACCTTCGGAAATACTTTCATAATCTAACAATATGAATACGATGTAGAGTAAGATAATGAATATCGTGAATACTCCATATATAAGGTTGATGGATTCTGTGACCAATGACCATAAAGGAGGTACAGCTTCTTTCAACATATTCAGTAGGTTTTTTTCTTGAAAAAGTTGTTTGAGTAATGCCGGGTCTATGTTTTCTCGTAGAAAATCTGATAGACTACGTGGCACATTGCTACCATAGCTGCTGTCTGTAAAATAGGCCATCAGCAGATCTTTGACTCGACTGAACTCTTGGACCATTGGGGGGACCAACAGATAAAAAGCTGCTGTCCCTATGGCAGCTAATAAAAGGAGAGCGCAAAATATAGAAAGAGCCCTGTTCCTTAATTTCAACCGATGTTGAAAGAATGTTACTAACGGATAAATCAAATAAGCGGCCAACCATGCGATGAAAAAGGGTAGTAGTACGCTGCTAAGCCTTTTCAAAAGCATCAGAATGGCAATGACAACGCCGCAAATGATAGCGCCGCGTATAAAGCTGTCGAAAGTGATTTTCTTACGTTCCATAATGCGCGAATTTGGTTTTTCATTTCTTGCTGTCTTCTTGGATTGCCTTCAAATAGCATGTGCGGCATAGGGGCTCATATTGAGCCGTTTCTCCGAGAAGCACTTGCTTGTCATTTTTTACTGTGCGATGAGAGAAGGAGGCCAGTTGTCCACATTTGACACAAATGGCATGTACTTTCGTCACCTCATCGGCTATGGCGCATAGGCCGGGCATGGGACCGAACGGGATGCCACGGAAGTCCATGTCGAGGCCTGCGATAATGACTCGAATTCCATTATTGGCCAGTTGGTTGCAGACGTCTATCAGGCCATTGTCAAAGAATTGGGCTTCGTCTATACCGACTACGTCAATTTCAGATGCAAAAAGCAGGATAGTGCCTGATGAATCAATAGGAGTTGAAGCAATGGAATTGCTGTCGTGTGACACAACTTCGGCCTCTGAATAGCGCGTATCGATGGCTGGTTTAAATATTTCGACCCGTTGTTTGGCAAACTTCGCTCGTTTCAGTCGTCGGATAAGTTCCTCTGTCTTACCTGAAAACATTGATCCACAGATGACTTCTATCCGTCCACGTCTGCTGGTTTCCTGTATATGATCTTCTGAAAAAACGTTCATCCCTTTGTTGTTATAATCCGTACAAAAGTAATCATTTTGTTCGCTTCCTCGTATTTTTTCATTATTTATTTCTACATTTGTACCATTAATAAGTATGCAACGAAGGATATGCAGAAACTGTTAGATGATATAAGGACAGAAATGGATGTCCTGAAAGGGAGTATCGGACGTATGGAACAGCGTTTGGATGAACTGCAGAATAAATTTGCGGAATTGAATAAATTGCTGCAAACAGGAACAAGGTCCCAGACTCCCGAAGCTGTCGTAAGGCAGGAAATCGTAGAAGAGAGAGAACCGATACCTACCAGGCAGGAAGTGAAAATCACGGAACCTTCTTCTGCTCCTGTACACGTGTCTGAAGAGCAGCCCTCTCCGTCGGCCATATTGGGCGAACGGATAAAACCTGCGACTGACTTGCGCCATGCTGTCAGCCTGAACGATTCGTTCCGTTTTACTCGTGAATTGTTTGGCGGAGATGCTGCACGGATGAATCGGGTATTTACGGAATTGAATGCAGCCGTTTCCTTTGAGGAAGCCATAGCTTTGTTTCAAAAAGAAGTACCTGTTGGAGAGGAGAACGAAACTGTAGTGGATTTTGTTGAACTTTTGCGTAAGTATTTCAATTGAACGGATTATGGGAAAACTATACATTGTCCCCACACCGGTAGGTAATCTGGAAGATATGACTTTCAGAGCTATTCGCATATTGAAAGAGGCTGATCTCATTCTGGCAGAGGACACGCGTACATCCGGCATTTTGCTGAAGCATTTTGAAATAAAGAATGCTATGCAATCTCATCATAAGTTCAATGAACATAAAACGGTTGAAAGTGTTGTTAATCGTATAAAGGGAGGTGAAACGGTAGCGTTGATATCAGATGCTGGTACGCCGGGTATATCCGATCCTGGTTTTTTGGTGGCACGCGAATGTGCGAGGAATGGAGTAGAAGTGGAATGCTTGCCGGGGGCTACAGCTTTTGTGCCGGCTTTGGTCGCATCTGGGTTACCGTGTGACCGATTTTGCTTTGAAGGCTTTTTGCCCCAGAAAAAAGGACGTATGACGCGTCTGAAAGTATTGGCCGAAGAGTCGCGAACGATGGTGTTTTATGAATCGCCTTATCGTTTGGTAAAGACCTTGACGCAATTTGCCGAATGTTTTGGAACAGAACGGCAAGCTTCTGTTTCAAGAGAAATTTCAAAGGTACATGAAGAAACCGTACGTGGTACCTTGAGTGATTTGGTTGCCCATTTTACGGCCAATGAACCTCGTGGCGAAATAGTAATAGTGATAGCAGGAATAGACAAAGAATAAAAACCAACTTTAAACGTTAAAACAAAGCGTATGAAAAAATTAGCTTTTTTGGTTGTATGTGCGGCCGTTGTGGCTTCATGCGACAATTTTACAGGTGAGAGCAAAGACCAGTTAAGGGCCGAGAATGATTCTTTGAAAGTTGTATTGGGCCAGCGTGATGCTGAGTTAGACGAGATGATGGGTACATTCAATGATATTTCTGAAGGTTTCCGGCAGATTAATGCTGCTGAAAATCGGGTGGACCTGCAGCGTGGTTCGGTTGCAGAAGGTTCGTTGAGTGCTCGTCAGCAGATGGCTTCTGATATAGAATTCATCCGCAAACAGATGGAAGAAAATAAGCAGCAGATTGAGAAACTGCAACAAATGCTGAAGAGTAGCAAGACAAACTCGGCACAGCTGAAGCGTGCAGTTGAACAATTGACACAGGAATTGGCTGATAAAGCTCAGCGGATTGAGGAATTGCAGGCAGAGCTGGCATCAAAGAATATTCGAATTCAGGAACTGGATGCAGCTGTTACCGACCTGACTACACAGAAGGAGCAGCTTACTGCAGAAAACGAAGCCAAAGCCAAGACCGTTTCCCAACAGGACAAGGCGTTGAATACAGCCTGGTTTGTTTTCGGAACCAAGAAGGAACTGAAAGACCAGAATATTCTCAAGAAAGGTGAAGTGCTTCAGGATGCCGAAGTCAACAAGGACTATTTTACAGAAGTCGATATCCGTACGACCAAGGAAATCAAGTTGTATTCCAAGTCGGCTGACATTTTGACTAACCATCCTGCCGGTTCCTATGCATTCGAGAAAGATGATAAGAACCAGCTTACGCTGAAGATTACCAATCCGCAAGAATTCTGGAGTGTTTCCAAATATCTTGTGATCCAGGTGAAATAAGCTGTAGATAATAAATCGATAGTGATGTAAACGCAGGCTTTTGCAGAGAGGTTTGAGAAATATTCTCAGTAACCCTCAGCATAGGTCTGCGTTTTTTTGCAGTTTCTTTAGAGAGTCTTAATCTTTCTTCTATGTCCCGTATATATAAAAACATCTTTTTCGATTTGGATGATACGTTGTGGGCTTTTTCAGAAAATGCCTATGATACGTTTCAGGAAATGTATCACAAGTATGCGTATGACCGTTTTTTCTCTTCCTTCGACCACTTCTATCAGCTTTATCAGAAGCGGAACGTAGAGTTGTGGGAAGAGTATGGACAGGGAAAGATCACAAAAGATGAACTGAATCGCCAGCGCTTTCTTTATCCGCTGGAGCAGGTAGGATGGGGCGACGCAGAACTGGCCAAACGTTTTTCGGATGATTTCTTCTCGGTGATTCCTACAAAAGCAAAGTTAATGCCTCATGCCCGTGAAGTGCTCGACTATTTGTCAGGACGTTACAATCTTTATATTCTGTCAAACGGCTTTCAGGAGTTACAATGCCATAAGATGCGTTCAGCGGGTATCGACGGCTATTTCCGGAAAGTAGTCTTGTCTGATGATATCGGTGTCTTGAAGCCTCATGCTCCGATATTTCATTTCGCTTTGTCGGCTACTCAGTCGTATCTGGAAGATTCGTTGATGGTAGGCGATAATTGGGAAAATGACGTTGCCGGAGCCTATGGCGTGGGTATGCATCAGGCGTTTTTTGATGTGGAAGGGCGGAGTGAATTACCTTTTAAGCCGACTTATCACATCAAGGATTTGAAGGAATTGCTTACATTTTTATGATAGGGCTGTTGTTGCTCGATTTTGTTTAGACTATTTGTTAATAACTGATATTATGGATACAATTTTACCTTTTGCACTTTTGTGCCTGACTTCTTTCTTTACGTTGACCAATCCATTGGGCACCATGCCTGTGTTTCTGACCATGACGCAGGGAATGACCGATAAGGAGAGGCACAGCGTGGTTACCCGTGCCACGTTGACTGCCTTTATCATTATCATGGTCTTTACTTTTGCCGGACAGTTCCTTTTCTGGTTCTTTGGCATTTCCACCAACGGTTTCCGCATAGCGGGTGGAGTTATTATTTTTAAGATCGGTTTCGACATGCTGCAAGCACGCTATACGCCGATGAAGCTGAAGGACGAAGAAATCAAAACGTATGCGAACGATATTTCTATCACACCTTTGGGCATTCCGATGCTTTGCGGTCCGGGAGCCATTGCCAATGCTATTGTCCTGATGCAGGATGCCGATACCATTGAGTTGAAAAGCGTCCTGATCGGTTCCATCGCTTTTATATATTTGCTGACCTACTTTATTCTTCGTGCTTCCACCCGCTTGGTTAATGTGCTGGGAGAGACGGGCAACAATGTCATGATGCGTCTCATGGGCCTTATCCTGATGGTGATAGCCGTGGAATGTTTTGTAGGCGGAATGAAGCCTATCTTGGTGGATATCCTGAAAACAGGAATGGTCGACCTGCAATAAGGTAGCTTCTGTGCATTTGTTGGTGCGCAAGGCTTTTTATTTCTGTAGCTGAGGGCAGCTGCCTGCATGTGGTGGCCGCCAGAAGTACCGGTCGTCGTTGACGGAGAAGTTCCTCGGGTTCCGTTGCTTGCTGTCGCAGCCGGTGGGTTGCAGGAAGATGTAGTTGATGAGGTTCTCATGGTCGCTTTCCGTGTTGAACCCGTAGCGCGTCCAGCTTTCCAGGTAAAACAGGTTCTTGGCCATGTACTCGTACAGATACTCTTCCGTCGTGGTCTTCTTTTCGTTGTTCCAGTTAGCCTCTTCGTTCACCCGGACGGGCTGGCCGCTCCTGAGGCGTGCGCGCACTTCCTGTATGCTCAGTAGGTTGCCCTGTTCGTCGGTCACCCAGGCGTTGTTCGTGGGGTCTATCCAGAGCCACTTGCCGAGGGTGGACGAATAGACGGCGTTGATGACGTGGCAGTCGTTGATGTATCTCTTCGGCATGCAGGTGATGACGCGCGAAGGGATGCCCATCGACAGGTAGCACTCGTTCAGCACCGTGGCCAGTCCGCGGCAGTTCAGGCCCCGGCTGCCGTCCTTGCAGGCCTCGGCAAAGTTGATGGAGTTGTTTCCGCCTGTCGGATTGCCGTTCTGCCCGTCGTGGCGTATCTTGTCGTGGATATAGGTCAGGATGTGTTTGATGGTGGCCAGTTCGTCGCCCGCCACGGCCACGCTGTCCAGCCGGAAATAGTTACGGACGCGCTTCAGGTCGGGCTCGTCGGCCTGCGCATAGGCAATTCGGGGCAGGCTGTCGGCTGGCTGCGTGCGGGTGTATTCCGGCGCATTTTGCAGGATATAAAGGTAATCGGTGGTCTCTTTCAGTCGCTTCAGGGCGGGTTGCAATTCAGGTGCATCCAGAATGTCTTTCAGGTCCTCATCATTGACTACCCTGTTGTAGCTGACTTCCATCTTATTGCTGTTCAGGGCTTTGAACAGGTTGCTGACGGCTTCTTGCTTTTTCCCTTGTATTGCCTGTACGCTGGCCATGGTGTAGTAGCTGGAATATTTGAAGTAGGCATAGCCTTCGGCCAGTTGCGACGCATGTGCGTCGTAGAGGTCGATAACCTTTTGGCAGAGGGCTTCGGTAGCCGGATAGTCCTTCCCGGTATATGCGTTGAGAAGCTGTGTGTTCAGCGAGTCGGCAGAGGCCAGAAACTTCCGTTCGGCATCGGTTTGTGCCGACAGGCTTGTGAAGCATACTGAGCTTAAAAGCAAGATCAGCAAGTGTTCTTTCAGTCTTTTCATTGTGTATTCTGTTTAAAAAGTAGTTGTCAATAGGTTGTTCGGGCTGCAAATGTAGGGCTAATAATTCAATATCACTCTATTATTGTCGAATATTCTTTTCCAGCACTTTCTGAATGATTCCCTTCACTTCCTCTTTGCTTTTGATGGCAGCCGGGTGGGCATGAAAAACATTGTATTCGTCAATGGCAACCTCCAGGGGTATTTCTGCGCCGGGTTGTGTTGCCTGGAAAAATATGCTCAGGCGGCGTTTGATTTCAGGTTCAAACTCTTTGGTTATAAGTCCTTCAATACCCCATGCAGCTACATGGTCATAGAGAGGTGCATAGTAGATAAGCCCATCGGCCACATCCTGCCAACACTTGTTCTTTGCACTGGTCGTAGTACCTCCGATGAGACCGTTGTAAGCAGTTTCTCCGTATGGCGTGTTTTTCAAATCAATAGCGAACGGGCGGCATTCCATCAGTTCAAAGGCTGCATCCCAATGTCCTTCACCCGTCATCGGGAAATTACTTCCGTCAAACAGGTTGTAATCAAACCAATTCAGTATCACGATTCTGACTTTTTCTTCTCCAAAGATTTTCTTCATCCACCATCCCTGTGTTCCATAAACCGTATTTTTCTTTTTGAGAATCATCGAATAGTTGATGGCATGCGGCTGACTGGTTATCACCAATGCCTTGCGCTTACCGTTCAAGGGTGTCTGGCGGGCAAACATTTCCGAAATATGGGCAGCCATTAAACTGTCGCGATAGTTCACTGTACGAGATTCCCAGAATTTCTTGTAGTCTTCTACAGTACGAATCTCATCCCATGAGAACTCTCGGTCGGTTAGTCCGAGCTTAATTTTCCTTGAAGAAGTACGGTTTATTTCATATATACCTTTCAGGAATTTAATGCGGTTGTACTTCTCCCAAATCGGATAGAAGGTCTCTGACTTTCTATAATAGGCATACAGGCTGTCCATGAAAGCCGCCTCCGTTGGATAACTGCCTTGCAGCAGGCGGTTCACATCATCGTTCATGTTGTACGAGCCGACTTCGGTATAAACATATCCTATCTGTTCGGCAAAACGGGGATCGGCCAGGATGTCGTGAATCAGGTCGTATTGTACCGTGTCGCGGTGGTCGCGCTCGCCCAGCACTACTATATCCGATTTTTCAAACAACTTGAATATGTATTCTTTGGGAGGAATTCCCTTTTCAGCTGCACATGTACGCAATGCCTCGATGGAGGGCGTTTGTGCCTTTAAAGCAATGGCTGTGAAGGCACTGAAAATAAAAAGGAATAAGTTTCTCATATATAAACTTTATATTATTGATTCACATTCATTCTTGGATTTTAGACAAGATCTACATACGGCTCTTCTGGCTATCTCCAGCACCTGTTCCCTTGTACTTGCTCTTGGTTGCATTGAACTTGTATCGTACCGTCATACTGAAACTACGGCGCGATTCCGGCTCATAAATCATAATGCGGTTACCGCTGTACAACAGTATGTCCGAAGATGAAGTATTGAAAATATCGTTAGCCTGCAGTTGTACAGACAGTTTACCTTTGAAAAATCCTTTATATAATGAAAGGTTTACCGAACTTCCCGGCTTGATTGTACGGTAGGTGATGTCTTCACCTCGTGTGGAAGTCTCCAGATCTATACTGAACTGGAATTTTTTGTGGAAGCTGAATGTATTGTTCCATTGGAAGTATCCGATAGGATTATTAAGATTTTTTGGACCATCCGGTGTGTCCATTACAAGCCATTGCTGGCTGTACATGGCTGTGAACTGCGGTGACCATATACCTATAGTAGGAGATGCGGATAAAGTGGCATTCAGCTTGTCCATTTTAGGGACATTGGTATGAGTGAACAGAGAGATGGAAGGATCTTCATCCGAATATGACTGGCTTATCTGTGTCTGCATATCCTTGATGTGGCTGTAATTCATACTGAAATAGAGCCATTTCCATGAAGTGTTGAACGACAACGTATTTAGTATGGAAGAACGCAGAAACGGATTTCCACTCTCGTATGTATATTTGTTGGCGTATATTATAGAACTTGACAGATTGTTGTAGCTTGGCCGTTCTATATTGCCTGAATAACTCAGCATCATCTGGACTTTACCAATAGGATATGATATGGATATTGAAGGAAATACATTGTCGTATGTACGGCTTTGCTCATCCATTCTTTTGCCGAACTCATAGTAGTCGGAACCCAGATGCTCGTATCTCACACCAGCCTGAGCTTGCAACTGGCCGAAACTGCGTGCGTACATGGCAAATGCAGATACGGCATTTTCCCTGATTCTATTCTCGTTGTCAGGGATAATATTCTCATCGTTTGCGTATCTGTCTATACGGTTGCTGTAGGTGTATTCACTACCGATGGAGAAACTACCACCCCATAATGGATGATCCATTATCAGTTTGGCAGCGTAAAGTTCATTACTGCTATTCCCTAATGTATGGATAATGCGATTGTCTTCAGTATTGTCCGGTTTCTTGACATTTTCTTCTGAAACAGTTGGATTATTGTTATCTATCCACATTCCATCCATATTAAAATCCACTTTCCAGTCATTGAAACTTCCATTGTAGTAGGCATTCACAGTATGACTGTTGTTTGTGGTGTTTGAATGTAGTTTACTTTTGCTTTCTTCTTCAAGCAGATTATCCACATGAATGGAAGAGTTCATATACGCTCGCATCTCAGTTTTAGGACTTCTGTTAAAATCATACCTTACCCCCATCACATGATTTTCATTGAACTGGTAATTCAAGGAAAGCATGGCAGAAAGGTACTGGCTATGAGTCGGATTTTTCATATCTGAATTTTGTGTCCAGACTTTATCCAGGTATGTTTTCTGTGTAATAATCTTGTTGTTTTCGAACTTGTAGTCACTTCCGAATAGCATACCTCCGAGGTCGAATCCTCCCTTGCGGTAATTGAAGTTGAACTGGTCGAGCAAAGCAAGGTCATATTGGTATCCCAAGTATGTACGGTTGTTGAAACCGAATCCTTCTCCCTGTGGCTTTTTGGTTATTATACGCACTACAGCCTTCACTGAAGCATCGTATCTGGCACCAGGATTGCGGAGGACCTCTACGCTTTTAATATTATCGGACGAAAGTTGGTCAAGTTCAGAGCTGTTTCTCATTTTTCTTCCGTTGATATAGATTTCAGCCTTTCCGCTTCCGAATACGTTAACCGAGCCATTGTTTGCCGATAAGCCAGGTATCTTATCGAGCAGGTCATTTCCCGTTCCTGCTTTTTCAAGCACACTTCCTGTCACAGTCGTCACCATAGCATCGCCTTTTACACGTGTTTTCGGCAAATCGGCTTTCACCACCACTTCACCCAGCATCTGTGCATCAGTCGTCAGTTGTATCACCCCCATGTCGGCTGGTTGTGCCGCTCTGTAAAGGGTGTTATATCCTATGGAGGAGATGCGGACCAACTGCTTCCCTGCTGTGGTGGCAAGGCTGAATGTTCCGTCTTCGCCGCTGATGGTTCCAGTTACGAATGTCGAATCCGGCAGTGACAGCAGCACTACATTGGCGTATGGTAAAGGTTGGCTGTTTTCATCAATTAATTTACCGCTGACGGTTTGCGCCGAGATACCGATGGATAGAAATGTACTGATAAATACTGATAAGAGAGTTTTCATTATATAGTAGTTTTTTAATGGATAGTTCATGTGGGATGTCATTTTATTGTTTAACCGTAGGAGCAAAAAGAAAGGACACAGCCTAAACTTTTCACTTATTTGGTTGATTAGGTTCTGGTAAACCCTTGAAGTTCAAATAAGGAAAAGCAGCCTGTGCCCTTATGCAGGGTACAAACTGACTTTTCAACTTATTATTTGGAACTTCATTTAAATTTACCAGATTTAATCAACCCAAATAATATGTTTACAAGTTGCTTGTAATATGTCTTTTTATTCTACTTTCTGTTTCTTACTGTCTCTTTTTCGTTAGAATTTGCACGCAAAGTAATCGATAAAAAACGAAGTATGCAAGTTTATGGAAAATCTTGTTGCTGTAATATGTTTATTTCATCTTTCGTTAGTTTGCTTATTCTTCGACAATCCACCTCTCTATCCCCCGGATTTCGTTGCTGAAGTTGACACCGATCTTATAGAGGGTTCTGCTGTCGGAGGCAAAGGGGACAGCATAGCCTTTCTCATTGATTTGGCGGATGGCTTCTTCGGCAGTACCGTTCAGCTTGAACTCCATGACGTAGATGTAGTGGTCGGTCTTCACTACCATGTCTATGCGGCCGTTGGACGTGCGGTATTCCGCTTGAGTGTAGAAGCCCAGCAGCTTGAAGACGATGAAGAGCACGTTCTGGTAGTGCCGTTCCAGGTCGCGTGCCAGCTCGTAGGGTGTGTCGGCAAAGAAGCTCTGGAGGCGGCGCATGAAGGCGTCGGCGTTGCCGCCTCGGACTTCCCGGACGAAGCTGCTTATCTCGAAAGAGGGGTTGCCCGAAGAAAGAGACGCATAGTTGGGCAACAGAAACTTGGTGAAACCTTCTTCTACTTCCTTGTTGGGGAAGCCCAGTTCATAGGTCCTGAATTCTTTGTCGAACCCCTTGATGGTGAGGTAGCCACTCTGGTAGAGGATGGGGACGGGATTGGTCTCCATCGTGTCGATACCGCCCAGTGAGTCGGCGGTCGCCATCTCTTCGGCCAGGCGGTGCAGGTCGTACTTGCTGCGCTGGAGCAGCTCCACGAGGAAGGTGGGCGTGCCTGTCTCGAACCAGTAGCTGCCGAACTTCATTTCGGCCAGCGTATTGAGCAGGCTGAACGGGTTGTAAATGTCTTCCGTATTTTCGGCAAAGTGGTAGCCGTCGTACCATTCTTTCAGTGTCTGTCTGGCTTCGGTTTCGTTCATTCCGTTGGCCTCGGCCAGAAGCCGGATGTCTTCCTCCAGATCGCGGTAGAGTTCGTTCTCTGTAATGCCGCAGATGTTGGCAAAACGGTTGGACAGAGAAATGTCCATCAGGTTGTTCAAGTCGCTGAATACACTGACTTTGCTGAACTTCGTCACACCCGTCAGCAGGGCGAAGCGCAGGTACTTGTCGCAGCTCTTCAGTACGCCGTAGAAGGCTTTCAGCGTGTTGCGGTAGTCGGTGAGCAGCGGTTCGTTGCCGATGGCCTGGAGCATGGGTTTGTCGTATTCGTCCACCAGCACCACGACGTTCCGTCCGGTGGTGCGACAGGCCTTCTCGATCAGCCAAGCAAAGCGCTCTTCGGGAGCACGGTCTTTCTTCTCGTCGCCATAGATGGCCTCCCAACTCTCCAAATGCTGGTTCAGGATGGCGTTCAATGAGGAAGCATCCACATATTTCCGGGCGTTCAGGTCGAGGTGCAGTACAGGGTACGTCATCCAGTCCTTTTCCAGCTCTTCCATAGCAAGCCCCTTGAAAAGTTCCTTCTTTCCCAGGAAGTAGGCTTCCAGCGTAGAGATGAGCAGGCTCTTGCCGAAGCGGCGCGGACGGCTCAGAAAGTAATATTTACCTGTCTTCACCAGTTGATAAATCAAGGCGGTCTTGTCAACATAGCAATAGCCTCCCCGTCGTATTTCTTCAAAACTCTGTATGCCTACCGGATAAATCTTGCTCATGGTTTCTTTGTGATAAATGGTTGTTTTTGCAAAAATAATGAAAGGCGAGAGCAGAGACAAACGAAAAACAAAATTTTTCAGCTTGACTGTGCCGAGCCGCATCCTGTCTTATCCAAAAATAATAAAAGAAAGAAAGGAATAACGCGACGCGTTTATGGACGCTTTTTGTTGGCAGGCGGCCGATGGCGGCCTTTTTCTTGAGGCGATTTGTACGGATAGAGCGGATTAATCCTTATTTTTGCCGACAGAAGCCCCGCCCGATGAACGAACGGGGCGCATCGTTGTTATAGAAACGTTATGATACTCTATTTTTCAGCAACAGGAAACAGCCGCTATGTGGCGGCCCTGCTGGCCCGGGAGTTGGACGGCCAGCCGGTGATGGATATGAGCCCGTACATGAGGCCGGGGGCGGAACGGCTGGCGGTGACGCTGGCCGGGGGCGAGCCGTTGCTCTTCGTCTTTCCCGTGCATTCGTGGGGATTGCCCAAATATCTGGCGGGCGTGCTGGCGTCGATGGACGTACGGGGTTATGTGCCCGGTCGGAACTACGTCGGCCTGCTGGCAACCTGCGGCGACGATGCAGGCCGCCTGTACCGCATGTGGAGCGAAACGGTGAGTGGGGCGGGGCTGCAGGCCGATGCCGGCTTCACGGTGTTCATGCCCAATACGTATGTCCTCTTTCCCGGCTTCGATGTGGATCGTGCCAAAGTGCGCGACCGCAAACTGGATGCCGCTCCGGCCATCGTCCGACAAGTAGCGGAGCAAATCAAGGCAGGGGTGCGTGGCGATTTTACCTGGAGAGGTACGTTGCCGGGGTTGAAAACAAGCATCATCTATCCGCTGTTTACCCGTTATGCCACCAGTGATAAGGCTTTCCATGTCGATGCGGAGGCCTGTATCGGTTGCGGCCGTTGCGTGGAGGCCTGTCCCGTGGGCAACATCACGCTGACGGCTGTGCACCCCAAGCGTGAGGGTAAACACATGCCCGTCTGGCACGGCCGGTGTCTCAACTGCCTGGCCTGCTATCACTATTGCCCAGCACATGCCATCGCCTACGGCTCGAAAACCCAGGGCAAAGGCTACTACACCTGTCCCTGTAAATAAAAGTATGCGGACTCCGTTCTTTCTGTCTTTCTGACACGGTGCTTCGTGACCCTCTGACACAGTGCTTCGTCAGGGTGTCAGGAAGTGCTTCGTGAGGGGGTGACGAAGCACTGCGTCGCACCCTCATGCCGTGTTTCGTGGGAGGCCGATGAGGCTTAGTCTTCCAGACAGACGCCTACACCTTTCAGCGACTTGAGTGTGACGGTGGAGTCTTGGGAAAGATACTTGCGGAGCTTGGTGATGAAGACGTCCAGGCTGCGCGAGGAGTAGAAGTCGGCTGTTTCCCATACGGCGGTCAGGATGTCGTCGCGCCGGACCACCTGTCCTTTCCGGCGGCAGAGCATTTCGAGTATTTTCGCTTCTTTGGGCGTCAGTGCCTGGCGCTCCGTGCCGTGGCAGAGCTGGTGCTGCGAGGGCAGGAAGCGGTAGCTGCCGATGGCATATCCTTCTTCCGCGGTAGCTTCTTCGCTTTGCGGGGCGGGTGCACTCTGTTTCATTTTCAGCACGGCCTGGATGTGAGCATTCAGCTCTTCGGGCAGGAAAGGCTTCTTGATGTAGAAGTCTGCGCCCGACTGGTAGCCGTTGATGACGTCGCGTGCCGTCGTCAGTCCCGTGATGAAGATGATGGCCAGCCGGGGATGGTGTCGGCGGATGTGTTGCACCATGGTCAGGCCGTCCATGACCGGCATCTCTACGTCGGACACAATCACGTCGAACTCCTTTTGCTCCAGCAGTTCCAGTCCCTCCTGGCCGTTGGGGGCGGTGGTCACTTCGTAACCGCCTATCATCTGCTCCAGGCTGCTCTTCAGGATGAAGCAGAGGTTCTTGTCGTCTTCTACCAGCAATACTCGTATCATAGTTTCTTGTTTGGAGCGGGCAGCGTCAGCGTGAATTCACTGAACTTGCCCTCTATACTGTTCACCGAAACGCTTCCGCCCATGGCCGTGATGACTTTGTGGACAAAGTTCAGGCCCAGGCCGAAGCCGGACACTTTCTTCTCCTTCTTGTATTCCAGCCCGCCGCGGTCGAACTTTTCGAAGATGTGCTTCTGCTGTTTCAGCGGGATGCCCCAGCCGTTGTCCCACACCCGGATGAGGACGTGGCGGTTCTGCTCTTCGGCAGAGAGGCGGATGGTGACACGTTCGTCGGAATACTTCAGCGAATTGTCTATCAGGTTGCCGAGGGCTTCTTTCAGGTATTCGGCATCGGCCGTCACCAGCAGGGAGTCGGGGCAATGGGTTTCAAGGGTTACTTCCTTGTCGGTCTGGACCCGATACTTCTGCGTCAGCTCGTCGAACAGGGCGGGGAGGCTGACCGGTTCCTGCGCCAGCTTCAGGCGCGACTGCTCCAGCTTGGCGATGGTCAGAATCTTCTCGGACAGGCCGAGCAGGTGGGCGCTCTCTTCGTGCAGGATGGCGAAATACTGTTTCTTCAGTTCTGGGTTCTGGTCCAGCAGGCCGCTTTCCAGTGTATGCCCGGTCATGGAGATGGTGGTGATGGGTGTCTTCATGTCGTGGATCATGGCGTAGGTGAAGTCCTGCCGCAGGCGGGCTATCCGGTTCTGGCGGATGATGATGCGCACCTGATAGACGATGCATCCGGCCACGAAGACCAGCAGCAGGGCGGTGGCCACGAGCAGGACGCCCATCTGCCGGAAGGCAATCCAATAAGGGTTTAGAATGGTGGCCCGCACGGCTTGTGTATGTTTCCTGTTCAGATAGACAGGATTGGTTCGGAGGGTCTTGAACGGATGGTGCCAGGCAGAAGCCTCCTCTTCCTGAAGGGGAGCGCCAAGGGAGTCGACCAGCTGGCATTTCACCTGAGCCTGATACCCTTCTTGCGCCAGACGGGCTGCAAAGATGGAGTCGGCCAGCGGCAGGAAGATGGACGAGTGATAGACCGAATCGGCGTAATCGTTGGCAAGCACCGTCAGATACTCGAACAGTGTCTGGTCGATTTCCTGTTGGTAGTCGAAATTCGTAGAGAAGCTGAGGGTGATGTCTTCGCCTTGGGTGTCGCTTAGCCGGTCGAGACGCGTCTTGGCCTCGTCCACAACGGCCTGCGGAAACAGACGGTTGCCCACCTGCAACAGTTCCGTCTCAATCAGCCGGTAGGTGTGGGCCAGCCACGAGCCCTGGATGGCCACGATGACAATCAGACTCAGAAAGGTGACTATTTTGATGTATTTGCCGGGCATAAGTGTCTCGATTTGTCGGCAAAGATATAACAATCTCTTAACAATCGGGCGTTTCCTAACAATAATATAAGGAAAGCATAACGTGACCATAACCTGCTTTCTGCCGTAAAGACGGTTACTTTGCGGCATGAAAACAAAAAGAATGAATGCTTTATGAAACAGATTGTAATTCTGACAGTAAGTTTGATGGTGGCAGCCACCCGCTTGGCTGCGCAGGAGGTAAAAGGACGTGTGACGGATAAGGACCGGCAGCCGATAGAGGGTGCGACGGTGGTCATGCAGACGCCGGACTCCGTGTTTGTCGACGGTGTGACCACTGATTCATTGGGATGCTTTGTGTTCCATCGGACGTTGAACCGGTATCGTCTGATTTTCCAGCACCTGCTCTACAAGAGTGTGGTGAAGGATTATGACGCGTCGGGCGATGTCGGCACGGTGGTCATGGACGAACAGGGAGCCTATGCTTTGGATGAAGTGGTGGTCAGGGCTGAACGCCCTCTGGTGAAGGCGGAGAACGGAGCCCTGACCTACGACGTGGAAGCCCTGGCCGAAAAGACGACGGCAAGCAATGCCTACGAAGTTCTGACCCGTCTGCCGGGAGTATGGGAGCAGGGCGGGAGCCTTAGCCTGATTGGAGCAGGAAGCGTGACGGTAGTGTTGAACGGACGCCCTTCGTCCATGTCGGGCGAACAACTGGCCAATCTGCTGAAGAATACGCCTGTGGGCAACGTGGAGAAGGCGGAAGTGATGTATAGCGCGCCGGCCAAGTACCGTGTACGAGGGGCGGTCATCAACTTGGTGCTGAAGAATCGGAAGTCCGAGGAACCTTTCCTGCGTGGAGAAGTTGGAGCCGACTTTACTCAAGCCCGCTATGCACAGGGCAGCGGCCGCATGAGCCTTTCTTTCGGAACGCGGAAGGTGACGGCAGATGTGCTCTATGCGGCCGACTATACCAGACGGAGGACGGGCTACGATTTCATCTCCCACCATATGCTGGACGGCGTGGTACACGAGGTGGAGCAATACAACACCGGCTTGAGGAGAAAGCTGACCCACAACATCCGTACCTCTTTGGATTATCAAATAACGGAGAACGATCATCTGACTATGGCCTATACGGCAGCCGTCACTCCCAACATCAAAACGGTTGAAAACTCGACGGGCACCTTGTCGGAGTCGTCCAACGTTCGAAAGGGAGATGAGCAGATGCACAACTTTAACCTCGACTATACAGCACGTTGGGGGATGAATGTCGGGCTGGATTATACCTCTTATTCCTATCCGAGCGTACAGGAGTTCAGCAATCGGGCAGGTAATGTCGAGCAGGAGTTTTTGGCCGACAGTCGCCAGCGCATCAACCGCTGGAATGTCTATGCCGGCCAGATGCACGTCCTGCCCTTGGATTGGAGTCTGAACTACGGCATCAATTTCTCTTTTGCCCAAGAGAAAAGTGCCCAGTTATATCATGCGCAAGATGGAAATGACATGGCATCACTGAACTCGGATACGGAACTGGACGAACGGACTTACAACTTCTATGGCGGGTTGGAGAAAGCCCTTGGCGAGCGTCTTTCGTTCTCTCTGTCCGTGGCCGGGGAATATTACCGTCTGGCCGGTTACGATCGTTGGGCTGTCTATCCCTCCCTGCAATTGAACTATGTGCCGTCGGCTTCCCACATCTTTCAGCTTTCTTTTTCTTCAGACAAGGCCTATCCCGACTATTGGAGCATGCAGGACGCTACGAGCTACCTCAACGGCTATACCAAAGTGGTGGGAAATCCCGCCCTTCGCCCCTCGACGGACTATACCGCCGACCTGACCTATATACTAAAAAGCAAATACATCTTCAGCCTGTACTATACCCATGTAAAAGACTTGTTCGCCCAGTTGGCTTATCAAAGCCCCGACGAACTGACGATGATTTATCAGACGGTGAATTACGATTACGAACAGAACTTCGGCCTTTCGGTGATACTGCCCTTCACGGTCGGCAACATTTGGAACTCTCGCCTCACACTGAACGGCTCCTACCTCAGGGATGTTTGCAAAGACTATCATGCCATCCATGCCATCGGCTTCGATAACTGCGTTTGGCGGGGAATCGCGATGCTGAACAATACCTTCCGCCTGTCCTCCAAGCCGGCCATCAGCCTGGAGTTGAATGGGCTGTATGTCAGTCCTTCCGTTCAGGGAAATTATGATTTGTCCTCCATCTGGAAAGTCGATGCCGGACTGAAATGGACTTCTGCCGACAAGAAAGCCGAACTTCGTCTGTCGGGCAATGACTTGTTCAACAGTGCCACCCCTAACGCCCGTGTGAACGACAGGGGGCAGCGGTTCGAGATAAACCAGCATGCTGACAGCCGTTCTTTCTCCCTGTCGTTTACCTATAAGTTCGGTGGCTACAAGGCAAAGGAACACAAGGATGTGGACACGTCGCGCTTCGGTTATTAATTTGTTGTCGGTACGGTCTTTATTAGTTAATGAAAGATGGGTATGTCCTGTGAAGTTTCACCGTAATGTGCTTGTATATAGTGTGTTACGGTGAAGCTTGTGGGTTAGGAGTGAAAGGTCGTCCCTTCACAATATTACTCTGATTGCTAAATGTTTACAGGCTTGTGAAGGCGTGAAAGCATTTTTCTAACAAAGTTTCTTCAAGAGGGTGTTTGATGAATGAAATCGTCACTACCTACTTGAGCCGCGTAAACATCTACATTAGCATTGTAAACATCTACTTTAGCGACGCAAACATCTACATTGGCGGTATGGACATAGAAATGTTGTAGATTTGTTATAGAATAAAAGAAAAAAGGAGTCAAGTCAACGACTTAACTCCTTCATTTTCACCAGTCGGGGTGACTGGATTCGAACCAGCGACCACACGCCCCCCAGACGCGTACTCTAACCGGGCTGAGCTACACCCCGAATTGCGGATGCAAAGGTACGGCTTTATTTTGAATCTGCAAATATATGGCCGACTTTTTCGCAAGAAATACAAAAATAATTCTTCGAAAGCTGCTGAAGGCAGCGTATGGAGGGGCTTTTACAACCCCATGCACTCGCGGAAAAAGTCGAAAGTCTCAAAAATAGTATCTTTATCGGCCGTCTGATTGAGGCTGATTTCACCTACATCTTTCAGCAGGGTGAAGTTGATGACGCCGGCCGTATTTTTTTTGTCATGCAGCATCAGCTCGTACAGGTGGTCGTAGTGTTTGCAGGTGAAGGGGAATGGACCGTAGTTTTCCTTGATGAACTGTATGACCTGACGCATGCGGTTTTGGGGAAAACCTGCCTGAAGATGTGAGAGATAGAGCTCACAAACCAGTCCCCATGCCACGGCATAGCCATGGAGCACGGGACGGCTTTCAGCCAAGGCCAGACTTTCGAAGGCATGTCCGATGGTGTGACCCAAGTTGAGCGCTTTGCGGATACCATGCTCTTTGGGGTCTTGCTCTACAATGTCTTCCTTGACTTGTACAGAGCGGCCTACCATATTCTTCAATAGGACGTAGTCGGGCTGCTCGGTGTCGAAGGCGAGCAGCTCATCGAGATGTTGTGGCGTACTGATGAGGCCGTGTTTCAACATTTCTGCATAGCCGGAGAAGAAGTTGTGAGCGTCGAGGCTGCGCAGGAACTCTGTGTCGAGCAGTACGCAATTGGCGGGAGCGAACGCACCGATTTCGTTCTTCAGCCCGTTGAAGTTGATGCCTGTCTTTCCGCCTACCGAAGCGTCGACCATGGCCAGTAGGGTAGTGGGAATGTTGATGTAGGCGATGCCGCGCTTGAAGGTGGCAGCCGCGAAACCTCCCAGGTCGGTCACCATGCCGCCTCCCAGATTGATGAGGAGTGAGTGGCGAGTAGCGCCTTGTTGGCTCAGCGCTTGCCATACCTGAGACAGTGTCTCCAGGGTTTTGTTCACATCTTCGGATCCGATGACAATTTCCTGCGCCTGCCGCATGACGGGGATATCCTTGATTTGGGGTAGGCACAGGCGGTGCGTGTGTTCGTCGGTCAGGACGAAAAGCCTGTCGGGGGAACATTTTTCGATGGCTTGCGTCAGGCTGCTTTCCAGCTCTTTGCACAATATCACTTCTTGTTTGCTCATGTTGTATTTGCTTTTTTCTGCTGACAAAGATAGGATTTATCTTTGAAAGACGTATCTTTGCATTGATAATGTTGAACGAAAATTAGTAAACTTATGAATGCATTGCTTCCTGTATATTGTCGGCCTTTGGGCTATTTTATCATTGCTTTGGCGTTGTTTCTTCCCTTTCTGATGTTCCTGATGGGGCGGGTGACCGATGCCAATCTGTTGTTTTATAAAGAGTGTGCAAAGCTGTTGATGATGATGGGGGCGCTGATGATTATCTTTGCATTAAGCAAACATGAGTCGGAAGAGACGGTGAAGGTCCGCAACAAGGCTGTCCGTAATGCCATGTTCCTGACGGTACTGTATGTCTTTGGTATCATGCTTTATCGGGTGGCTCAGGGGGATGTCTTTACTGTGGATGGTTCGTCTTTTCTGATATTTCTGTTCATTAATGTCTTGTGCTTGGAATTTGGTATAAAGAAATCGTCAGTTAATCGACTATTTCGGGGAAATGGTCGATAAAATGCGAAAAAAACATCTGCTCTCATTAAACCTTTAGTGGAGATATGTGTCAAATGAAACATCACGTTTAATAGATGTTTTTTTAAGAATAGACACAAATGAGAAAGACTTTTTTGCTGGTAGTGCTGCTTTGGGCTGTAGCGCTGTCGGCAGTATCGCAGAGCAAGATTATTTCCGTTTCGGGACGGCTTGTCGAAGATGACACCAAGGCTCCCGCTGCACAGGCTACTATCCAGTTATTGTCTTTGCCGGACAGCGCTTATGTTACGGGTGCGGCCAGTTCGGAAGCAGGTAGTTTTGCATTGCCTAAGGTAAAGGCTGGCAAGTATGTCCTAAAAGTATCTTATATCGGTTATAAAACACTGTTTCTTCCCTTGCAACTCACTGCTTCTGCTCCCAATAAGCGTTTAGGTACGTTGACGTTGGAATCGGATGCCATTATGCTGGCCGAGGCTGTTATTGTAGCTGAAGCACCGCAAGTACAGATTGTGGAAGATACGGTAGCTTTCAATTCTTCGGCCTATCGTACTCCAGAGGGAGCTATGCTCGAGGAATTGGTAAAGAAGTTACCTGGTGCGGAAGTGGATGACGATGGTAATGTGAAGATAAACGGTAAGGAAATCTCCAAGATCATGGTGGATGGCAAGGAGTTCTTTGGCGGGGATGTGAAAACGGGTTTGAAGAACTTGCCGGTGGATATGATTGACAAGTTGAAAACGTATGATAAGAAATCGGACTTGGCGCGTATTACAGGTATTGACGATGGTGAGGAAGAAACGGTGCTCGACCTGACGGTCAAGAAAGGTATGAACAAAGGTATCTTTGGCAATATAGACTTGTCTGGAGGTACGGAAGACCGTTATATGGGACGTGCTATGGTGAATTATTTTTATGATAAGACGCAAGTGTCGCTCATTGCAGGTGCCAATAATGTAAACGACCAAGGTTTCTCAGCTGGTGGTGGCGGGCCGCGCTGGCGTAGGAATAACGGTTTGACTTCGACCAAGGAACTGGGCTTGAACTTTGCCACAGAGACGGAAAAGATAGATATGGGTGGTAGTGTGCGTTACAATTACCGTGGCAATGATGTCTATAGTGACGGTTACACTGAAAACTTCCTGACAGGTGGTGAGGCTTCTTCGTTTAATAACTCCATCTCAAGTACATCGAGTGGAAATAAAGATTTTCATGCGGATTTTCGATTGGAATGGAAACCCGATACGCTGACCAACATTATATTCCGTCCTAATTTCAGTTGGGGGAAAAGTTATAGTACCGCCGATTCTAAATCGGGTACCTTTAATAGTGATCCTTATGCTGTAGTTACGAACCCGAATGAGTATCTTGACATCACCAAACTCTCTAAAATGAATTTGTCCGATGAGATTTTTGATGCGGACAGTGAAGAAGATCCGTTGGATTCTATTCGTGTCAATACTTCAAATAGCCTTTCGGGCAGTGACAGTAAGACCCTTTCGGCAGATGCAACTTTGCAGGTCAACCGTAAACTGAATTCTATGGGGCGTAATATCACGTTCCGTGGTACAATCGGTTATGACGATTCGGAGAGTAAGCAATATACAGCTTCTAATACCCGCTATTTTCAACAGAATGAAGATGGTACGGTAACCCCAGAAAATATCATTCGTCGTTATGTAACTACTCCTACTGATGGTTACAACTATAGCCTGGAGCTGACTTATAGCGAACCGCTTTGGAAGGCTACTTTCTTGCAGTTCCGTTATCGTTTCAACTACAGTTATAGTAAGAGTGACAAGAAAGCCTATGATTTAGGTGAAGATTGGAATTTTGGTGAGGCCCTGCCTGATGATTATGAAGATGGTTATGATATGAGCCTGAGTAAATTTGCCGAATACAAGACCTATACGCATCGTTTCAGTCCCAGTTTGCGTTTCATTCGTCAGAAATATCAGCTGAGTGTTGGTGCGGATCTTGAGCCGCAAAAGACCTCGTTGTCCTATAAGAAGGATGCTATGGATACATTGGCTGTACGCAATGTCTTCAATGTAGCTCCGAACTTGGATTTCCGTTATCGTTTCTCGAAGGTAAGCCAGTTGCGTGTCACTTATCGTGGACGTAGTTCACAGCCGGGCATGGAGAACTTGTTGGATGTGACGGACGACTCCAATCCGCTGAACATTACCAAGGGTAATCCTTACTTGAAGCCTTCTTTCAATCATAGCCTTCGTATATTCTACAATACATATAATGTGGATCGCCAACAGGGAATATTCTCGCATGTCAACATGCAGATGACGCAGAATAGCATCAGCAGTTCGCGTACCTATAACTCTTCTACGGGTGGATGGGTGACGAAACCTGAGAATATAAATGGAAATTGGAGCGCATTCGGTATGTTCGGCATCAATTCGGCACTGAAAAACAAGAAATTCAATATTGGCTCTTTCAGTAATCTGTCCTATAACAACAACGTCGGTTATCTGACAACCGGTAACGGGGCTGAGGCTGTACAGCAGAAGAATACAACTACTAATCTGACTTTGAATGAACGGTTGAACGGCACATATCGTAATGACTGGCTGGAATTCGGATTGAATGGGACATTCTCTTACTCGATAGAAAAAGATAAGTTAACCCCTTCCAACAACCAGCAACCATATACTTATTCTTATGGAGCCAATACGACCGTAAGTATGCCATGGGGAATGAGTTTGTCTACCAATATTGCTAATCAGAGTCGTCGTGGCTATTCAGACTCCAGCATGAATCGCGATGAATTGATTTGGAATGCCCAGCTTTCACAGACTTTCCTGAAAGGTGATGCTACTGTCAGCTTTGAGATGTATGATATTCTGCATCAGCAGAGCAATATCAGCCGTTCACTGACGGCAAGTGGACGTTCGGTATATAAATACAATGGAGTGAACAGCTATTGTATGTTGCATTTCATCTATCGTTTGAATATATTTGGTGGGAAACAAGCTCGTGACAAACGGGGGCAGATGAACTTTGGCCCTGGTGGACATCGTCCTCCCATGGGTGGGCCGGGACGCCGCCGTTTCTAATGAAATAAGTTTGCTTTTTCCCAATGTTTTTTCTACATTTGTTTTCCATATAAATGGTATGGAAAACAAATGTTTGATTGGAGTACTCTAGTTGGACTAATTGCTACAGCAACTTTTGATGTAGTGTATTTCGGTGTTGTGTTAGGGACAATTCTGGTGATTGTTCTTGACAACCGCAATCCTGTCAAAACTTTAGCTTGGATATTGGTTCTGATTTTTCTGCCCATTGTGGGGCTTGTTTTTTATTTTTTCTTCGGACGGAGTCAGCGGCATGTGCGTATAATAAACCGCAAAGGTTATAATAGCTTGCAGAAAAAACCGTTACTGGAGTATATGTCCCAGACTTCCAGTTCCTTGCCTTTGGCTTATAGCCGATTGATATCTTTATTCCGAAATACAAATCAATCTCTTCCTTTCGATGGCAATCGGATCGAAACTTTTACCTCAGGATATGCGATGTTGCAGGCTCTTTTGCGGGAACTTCAGAAGGCTGTTCATCACATCCATCTGGAGTTTTATATTTTTGAGGATGATGCCGTAGGACGCATGATACGGGATGTATTGATAGAGAAGGCACAGAGCGGTGTAGAAGTTAGGTTACTTTACGATGATGTAGGCTGTTGGCATGTTCCCAATCGTTTTTATGAAGAAATGCGTGAAGCGGGTGTTGATGTCCGTAGCTTCTTGAAAGTCCGTTTCCCTTTATTTACTAGTAAAGTTAATTACCGAAACCATAGAAAAGTTGTAGTCATAGACGGGCGTATTGGATTTATTGGAGGCATGAACCTGGCGGAACGCTATGTGAAAGGGGTTCCATGGGGCGTGTGGCGAGATACGCACTTGCTGGTAGAAGGTAAGGCTGTACATGGGTTGCAGACAACTTTCTTGCTTGACTGGTATTTTGTAGATTGTACTTTGATGACTGCTGCCCGATATTTTCCCAAATTACAGCCTTGCGGTACATCATTGGTACAGATTGTAACGAGTGAACCGGTAGGGCCTTGGAATGAGATCATGCAAGGGTTGGTGATGGCTATCGGTTGTGCTAAAAAATATTTTTATATTCAAACGCCTTATTTCTTGCCGACGGATTCTATTCTTGTTGCGTTGCGTACAGCTGCTTTGGCTGGTGTGGACGTGCGGTTGATGCTTCCGCAGAAGGCTGATGCGCGTATTATTCATTTGGCATCTTGCTCCTATCTGAATGAGATTCTAGCAGCAGGTGTCAAAGTCTATTTTTACAAAAAAGGTTTTCTCCATTCCAAATTGATGGTGTCTGATGACGCATTGTCTACAGTGGGATCCACCAACATGGACTTCAGGAGCTTCGAACACAATTTTGAGGTAAATGCCTTTATTTATGATGTAGAGACAGCTTTGTTGATGCGTGAGATCTTTTTACAGGATCAACGCGATTGTGTACAATTACATTTGAAAACTTGGGCTAAACGTCCTTGGTATAGAAAAGCTTTGGAAAGTCTGGTTCGTTTATTGGCTCCATTGTTGTGACCAAGATTTTATTTAAAAAATGAGAAGTTTACACTCCCATAGACGCGTCGTTCGATGAAGTGGGGATGAAATTCAAAATCGTTTTTCTTTCCATGTTCCAACACGAAAAGCCCTTCATCTTTGAGTAACCCATGTTCGAATATCAGGTCGGGGATTGTTTCCAGCCCCTTCAACTCATATGGAGGATCCGCAAATATAAAGTCAAACTGGTTGTGGCAACTTTGGATATATTTGAATACATCTCCTCTGATGGGAATACATTTGTCAGTTTTGACTTCATTCATGACTTTACAAATGAAGGCATGATGATCTCGGTCTTTTTCAATGCTGACTACTTGGTCGCATCCGCGTGATACCAGTTCCAGGCTGATGCTGCCAGTGCCGGCAAACAAATCAAGCGCATGTATATTATCTTCAAAATCCAGGTAGTTAGACAATACATTAAACAAATTTTCTTTGGCAAAATCTGTTGTGGGACGTGCCTTGAAAGAATGGGGTACGTCAAAACGGCGTCGTTTGTATATTCCGCTAATTACTCGCATTGGGTGATGGCTTGTAGGTCAAGGTTAGTGGCAGGATTGGTTATAAAGACCTGTCGTATATATTTTCTTAATTCTCTCAGTAAAGGCTCTTTAGAGGCTAATAATCCAGTCAGATGAAGCTCGTCGCGTTCCTGGTCGAATCCCAGTTGTTTCCAGATGTAAAGTACGTAGTAAAGACGGTCCGATGCTGCTTTGCATGAAAAAGAGTTAGCTAATAATAATCGGTTACGCTCAAAAGCATAAACGTCCGTCGCATTTTCCCGTAGGTTAACATACATTTTCTGGTTGTTTCCCAGCCTGCTTTTCGAAGAGAAGTATTCAATAAATATACTGGCTTGGGAATAGAAATGTGCTTCGGGATATTGGTCGCACAAGAAAGTATAAACACTTTTGTCCATACCGAATACGACTACCGTATCATTTCTATGAAGGATGTTATATCGTATTATTTCGTTTTCTTGTGTGGAAAAATTATGATAGAAAATGGTTTTAGCTTGCTCATCCTCGAAATATTCCAATGGAATGAAAGTGAAGCGGTTATTAGCTATCAGAATATTGATGCGTCGATAGGGAAGGTTCAGCCATTCCTTTTCTTTGAACACTTGTTTAAGGTTCGCTGTTAAGGATGATCCTTCGTTAAGGGAATATTCATAAATTGCATATCCGTTCTCTTCCAATGGGTTGAGTACAGAAAAAGAAAATCCATCCGTACTAAGACGGATGGATAATGTATATTGCTTTGATTTACTGAAATCAAGTTTCTCTATCATATATAGAATCAGGAAGATTATTCCCAGTTACCTGCGTTGTTGTTTGCAGTTTCCAAGCTACCAATCATCAGACCTGCGTATTTGCCCAATTTAGTCTGAAGGTCAATCTTGTTGGCGATTTCCTGAGGATCCAAACCATTCAGGTAAACAGTGTACGGAGTCTTAACTTCGAGCAGACAGAAAGGAGCACCCGATTTGGCTGTATCGTTCTTGATAGCCATTTCAAACTGTGCACCGTTTCCATAAGGTACATATCTCATAGAATCAGGATTGAAGCCTTTGGGGAAAATTGTATCCAATACGGCAGTCCACAAAGTATCACGCTCAAAGTTTTCCAATCCCCATTTTTTTACTTCAGCATAGTTACCAGTCTTTTTAGCTTTGTTGATGATGCTGACAGCCTTCTTTTCTGTCAGACCGTCTTCCATCTGCTTATCGGTCAGCTCACCTTTCTTATAAATAAAAGGCAGTTTGGCAGTCTTCACAAAGTGAATCAGCGTGTCAAAGCTGGGTGTATACTGCAAGTTGTTCAAGTTGCGGTATTCAGTCTGAGCTTTGCGGATGTCTATCAGACGGGCAATAACTGCTTGCTCTCTGATCTTCTCTGCTTTTTCGAAATTGATCGGCCCCATAATGCTGGCATAGCAGATATAGACCAATGCTAAGGCACACAAGCCTAAAACGATGTTAAATACTGTTTTCATGATAAATATGTTTTTTAGTTTATTATATTCGCACCGCAAAAATAAGAGAAATAAATTTAAAAACGATAGTTCCCGTTACTTTTTTCTCATACGAAAATGATAAATAACTATTTAGAAAGGCAAATTAAGGAAAATTTTCCTTACCAGCCAACTGTAGAGCAAGAAAATACGCTAAAAATGTTGTCGCAGTTTCTGTGTTCAAGAGAGAAGGATATTGCATTTCTGCTACGTGGCTATGCAGGTACGGGAAAGACTTCTCTGATTGGAGCGCTGGTTAGGACCTTAGATAAGCTTGAGCAGAAGGTTATGCTTTTGGCACCTACTGGGCGGGCTGCCAAGGTTTTCTCTGCTTATGCGGGGCATCCGGCATTTACGATTCATAAGAAGATATACAGGCAACGAGCTTTTTCTAGCGAAGGTGGAAATTTTGATTTGAATGACAATCTGACAACGCATACTTTATATATCGTGGATGAGGCTTCAATGATTTCCAATGAAGGACTTTCGGGGACGATGTTTGGGACGGGACGCCTGCTTGATGATTTGGTACAGTTTGTCTATTCTGGGGAAGGGTGTCGTTTGTTGTTGATGGGAGATACGGCACAGTTGCCCCCTGTGGGTGAAGAGCTCAGTCCGGCCTTGTTTGCAGAGGCATTGAGGGGCTATGGCTTGGAAGTTGTTGAAGCCGATTTAACACAAGTCGTTCGTCAGGAACAGCAATCGGGCATTTTGTGGAATGCTACCCGGCTGCGTAGACTTATAGCGGAAGATTCCATGTATACATTACCGCCTGTACGGGTATCTTGTTTTCCCGATGTCAAAATGCTTCCTGGTAATGAATTGATTGATGCTTTGTCGACCTGCTATGATCAGGATGGTATAGATGAGACGATTGTCATTTGTCGTTCTAATAAACGGGCAAATATTTATAATCAAGGTATACGGTCACAGATTTTGTGGCGCGAGGAGGAATTGGAAGGAGGAGACCTTTTGATGGTAGCCAAGAATAATTATTATTGGACTGAGAAAGAAAAAGAATTGGATTTCATAGCCAATGGGGAGACGGCAGTCGTGCGTCGAGTGAGGCGTACGACAGATATGTACGGTTTCCGTTTTGCGGATGTCCTGTTGTCTTTTCCCGATTGGCAGGATGTCGAATTGGAAACTCGATTGTTGCTTGATACGTTGCATAGCGATGCACCAGCCTTGTCACGTGAAGACAATGAACGGCTTTTTCAGAGTGTACTAGAAGACTATGTTGACGTACCTTTGAAGAAGGAGCGGATGAAGAAAATGAAGGCTGATCCTTATTATAACGCTTTGCAGGTGAAGTATGCTTATGCGGTGACTTGTCACAAAGCGCAGGGCGGTCAATGGAAAAATGTATTTTTGGACCAGGGATATATTACGGATGACCATCTGACACCAGACTATTTCCGTTGGCTTTATACGGCTTTTACCCGAGCTACGGGGACGATTTACTTGGTCAATTATCCGACGGATCGTGTGGAGTAAGTTCGTGAGAAGGGAATGCCTGGCGTGTCATTTGCCGGCTAAGGAACATTTGTACGATACCTCGTACGCTTAAATAAGTTAGGAAGGCCAGCCAGAGGGCATGATTCCCCCATGTATGATACAAGGTATAATACAGAAGGAAGAAGCAGCCAGCTGCTATTGCCATGGATTGTAGCATTCCTTTTGTGTTGGTAGCACCGATGTAGATTCCGTCCCCAATAAAGGCAGCCATGCCGGCTATCGGAATAACCAAGGCCCACCCCAGATAGTTTTCGGAAGCTTCTATCACTTCTGTCTCATCAGTTAACAAGGCTAGGAATGTATTGCCGCCTGTGGCGTAGGCGATGGTGAACAATAAAGCCATGATGCCTCCCAATACGAACAAGTGTTTCTGTGTACAAGTGTATGCTGGGTAGTTTTGAGCTCCGATATGTTTGCCGATAAGTGCTTCGCCTGCGTATGCAAATCCGTCCATTATATAGGAATAGAGTGTAAATAATTGCATTAGTAAGGTGTTGACAGCTAGTATAATTTCTCCTTGTTCGGCTCCGGCTGAGGTAAAGAACAGGGTGACTGCAACCAGGCAGAGTGTACGTAAGAAGATGTCGCGATTTATTTGAAAGAAATGCCACATCGCTTGCCGTTTCCATAGTCCTTTCCTACTGAAATGTTTCCATAAACTGCCATAATGTCGTATCCATAGTCCTATTCCCATCAGGAAACCTGCATATTGGGCTATTAGGGTACCAAGTGCTACTCCCTCCACCTTTAGCCCGCCTATATATACCAGGCAAAGGCTGGCAATGATGTTCACTACGTTTTGTGTGATGGCGATAATCATTGGAATGCGTGAGTTTTGCATCCCGATATACCATCCTGTGAGTCCATAGAGGCCCAGGGTAGCGGGAGCTCCCCAGATGCAGATGTGGAAATAGGTTGTAGCGAGTCTTTTAATTTCTTCAGTGGGATGGATAAAGAAGAAAGCCGCTTCTCTAATCGGAATCTGCAGTATGATGAGGGCAAGGGCGGCCATCATTCCGATGCCAACGGAACGGACTGCCATTTGAACAATCTCGTCCGCTAAATGTTTACCGTAAAGCTGAGCGGTCATACCGCTTGTCCCCATACGCAAAAATGCGAAAACCCAATAGATAATGTTGAATAACATCCCACCTACTGCGATGGCGCCGATATAGGCAGCATTGCCTAGATGGCCGACTATAGTGACGTCTACCAGTCCCAGCAGGGGAACAGTAATGTTTGATACGATAGCCGGAAGGGCTATATTCAGTATTTGCTTGTCGGTCTCTTTCATTGCGTTTGCAAAGGTAGGCAGAAATGCTAAATAGAGAGAATTTTATTAATGATATTTGTCCAATATTTACTTGACTTTTAGAGGCGGATTGTCTAATTTTGTGGGCCTTCCAAAAAAAGGAAGAGAAACTGGATCTAAACTGACTATTTTTTATGAAAATCTGGATGTTAATCATGTTCAGCATGTTTCCGCTTACAATGTTTTCCCAATCGGCGGACGTGCTATTGCGTAAAGTGGCTGATGCGCTTGCTTCGGGGCAAACGGGGTATGCTGTAAGTCTTTTCCGGCAGTCATGTCAGGCTGACGGGCATGAGGCGGAAATGTTTTATTGGACAGAGGTGGATAAGTCGGAGAATACGGCGCCACAGTTTGCTCGCGAGCTGGCTGAGCATTTTAAAGATGTTCGTAATTACACCAAGGCCTATTTGTTCTATAAAGAGTTATTACAGTATACTCTGGACAATGTGGATGTTCTTGTTTCATGTGCAGAGATGGAAGTACGTTGTGGAAAGGTGGCAGATGCAAAGGCTACTTATGAGCAAGTTGTGGCACTCGATTCGGATAATTTGCAGGCATGTAATTTTTTAGGCAGTTATTATTTCCTGAAATCTGAGGATGCGCGTAAAAAAATAGAGGCAGACTTCAAGAAGCTTTCTTCGCCTACCCGTATGCAATATGCCCGCTATCGCAACAATCTTTCATCACTTTTTGATTCGGGTTATTCTAAAGCCCGTGCTTATTTGCAACAAGTGTTGACGCTATTCCCCTCTTCCGAAGCGGGTAAAACTCTTGAGAAAATAAAGCTGGTTGAACAGGAAGTCAACAAATAATCTTTGTTGCTTCATCGTTTGACGGTATGGCTCGATTGGGTTAGAAACTGAGCACTACGCGGTCGCCCAGGCGCTTGGCCATGACGCTTTGTACTTCGCGCAACTCGCTGTATCGTTGCATGATGGCGTTGCATTGCGCTTCGTCCTGCACCACCTTGGGGTCCTGCAGGGCGCGCATCATGTGTTTCAGTTCTTCGCCGACGATGGCATACTTGAAGTTGGTGGTGAGCAGCGGCACCAGTTCGTAGAGCCGTTCTTCGTCGGTTACAATCTTCTGATTCTTATAGTGGTATTTGCTCAGCTGGTAGCGGTCGCTGATGAGCTCCGTACTCAGGCGGCTGATGACAGGGTCGGGGTGTGTCAGGAAGTAGTGCTCGGCTCGGAAGCCTTCATCGTGCAGGTGGGCGGCGGCTTCGGTCATCATCTGGCGGTGGAGCGGATTGTGGAAGGCCAGGTCGTCCTGCTGGAGGTCGGCCACCACAAACTCGATGACCGTTACGGGTGTTTCCTTACCCTCTTCGTCGGTCACGTTGCACATGACGCGTTCGCCGTAACGAACCACCATCTGCAGGATGAGCCGTTCGTAGCGGTAGAATTCTTGCCCTTCCTTGCCCTCCTGGGGGATGAAGGATGTGTAGCTGTCCGCAGCTTCCGCGGTAACTGGCACCGGTATGGAAGGATCGTCGGGGAAGGGGGGGGCATAGGCTTCGGGCGGCAGGTCGTCCGCCGTGGGGGTGGGGACGTTGTCCGCAGGCGTCTGGGTGCCGTCGGCCGGCTGTGCGGCAGCCGTGGTGCGGCGGCGTTCGCGTTCGCGCTGTTCGGCTTTGCGTTCGGCTTCCTTCTCACGGCGCTTGGCTACTTCGGAGACGAGCAGGCGGTCTTCGACATGCAGCAGTTGGGCACATTCCTTGATATACACGTCGCGCACAATGGCTTCGGGGATGACGGAGATGCTCTGCACGATGTTGCCTATCAGTTCGGCCCGGCGGATGGGGTCCTGGCCGGCGTCTTCCATCAACAGGTTGGTCTTGAAGCGGATGAAGTCCGTCTCGTGCTCACGGATGAAGGCCTGGAACTCCGTGGAGTTGTGCTTGCGGGCATAGGAGTCGGGGTCGTCGCCGTCGGGCAGGAGGCATACCTTGATGTTCATCCCCTCTTCGAGCAGCATGTCGATGCCTCGGAGGGAGGCCTTGATGCCGGCCGCGTCGCCGTCGTAGAGTACCGTCAGGTTGTTGGTGAAGCGGTGTATCATCTTGATCTGCTGCGTGGTGAGCGCCGTGCCCGACGAGGCTACTACGTTCTCTACCCCGCTCTGATGCATGGAGATGACGTCCGTATAGCCCTCGACCAGGTAGCAGCGGTCTTGCTTGACGATGGCCTGCTTGGCCTGATACATGCCGTAGAGCTCGTTGCTCTTGTGGTAGATGTCCGATTCGGGCGAGTTGACGTACTTCACCTTCACGCCCTTGGTGGCGGAGGCCAGCACACGTCCGCCGAAGGCTACCACCTTGCCGCTCAGCGTGTGGACGGGGAAGATGACGCGCCCCCAGAAGCGGTCGCGCAGGCGGTGGTCATCCGTTTCGTAACAGAGGCCGGTCTTCACCAGATACTCCTGCTTGTAGCCTTTGGCGAGGGCCTCGCGGGCCATGGCGTCGTGGCTCTCGGTGCAGTAGCCCAGCTGGAACTTCTCGATGATGTCGTCGCGGAAGCCGCGGCTGCGGAAATAGGCCATGCCGACGTTGCGCCCCTCGTCGGTCTGCCGCAGGGTGCGGCGGAAGTAGTCGCAGGCCCACTGGTTGACGACGAACAGGCTCTCGCGCTCGCTTTGCGCGGCCTTCTCTTCACCCGTCAGTTCGCGTTCCTTGATTTCGATGCCGTATTTCTTGGCCAGGAAGCGCAAGGCGTCGGGGTAGCTGAGCTGTTCGTGCTCCATGATGAAGTGGACGGCATTGCCACCCTTGCCGCAGGCGAAGCATTTGCAGAGGCCCTTGGCGGGCGAAACGTAGAACGAGGGCGTCTTGTCGTCGTGGAAGGGGCAGAGGCCCACGTAGTTGACGCCGCGCTTGCGCAGGGTCACGAAGTCCGACACGACATCGTAAATCTGCGCCGCGTCCAGTATCCGGTCTATGGTGGCTTGGTCTATCATACGGAGTACAAATGTACGGGTTATTTCCGAGATTCCGTCCGGTTGGGGCGAATTTAATGCCTTGTTCGATCCCACTCGTGGGGTACGGTTACACCCCACGAGTGCCCTACGACAGCACCCCACGAGTGGGGTACAGTTGCATCCCGCGGGTGGGCCGCGACCGGACCCTTTACTTCAGCTTCTCGCGCAGTCGCGTCAGGTACTGCTTCATGCCGTCGGCATCCTTCTTCTCGATGATTTCGAGCAGGTTCTTCAGCTCCGTGCGGATGTTGGCCACTTGGGCGGGCGTGCGGGGGTTGAAGAGGATTTCCTGTAGCAAGTAGTCGTCCTCGCTCATCAGGCCGCGGGCAATGGCCATGTGCTTCTTGAAGGTGGTGCCCGGCGCGTCCTGGTGCTTCATCACGGCGGCGAAGACGAAGGTCGACACGAAGGGGATGGACAGGGAGTAGGCCACCGTCTCGTCGTGCTCGTCGAACGTGTATTCGAAGATGTTCAGCTTCAGCGTCTGGTAGAGGTCCTTGAAGAAGATGCGGCCCAGGTGGTCGCCTTCGGTGATGATGATGGCGTTTTCCGTGCTCAGGTTGTTGAGGCTGGCAAACGTGGGGCCGAACATGGGGTGCGTGGACACGTAGCGGAAGCCGCTTTCCTTGTAGAAGGCCTTCAGTCCGGTCTTCACGGAGGCGATGTCGCTCAGGATGCAGTCCTTGGGAAGCACGGGCAGCACCTGGCGGAAGGCGTCGAGGGTGTACTTCACCGTGGCGGCGTTGATGACCAGCTCGGGTTCAAATTCCTTTATCTCGTCCAGCGTGGTGAAGCGGTAGGTGTTGTAGACGAAGCGCAGCTGGTGCGGGTTGACGTCGAACACGGCCGTCTCGTGCTGGAAACTCAGTACGTCATTGAAGAAGGAGCCCATCTTTCCGGCTCCGAGGATCAGGATTCTCATGATAAAATGAAGAATTAAGAATGAAGAATTGAAAATGAAGAATTAAAAATGAAGAATGAAGAATTTTTCTGAGGGCGTTCGGGCACCGCGCAGCCCTAATTCTTCATTCTTCGTTCTTCATTCTTCATTTGTTAATGATTTCCATTTGCTGTCTTACACTTTCTTCGTGTATGGCTTCGAACACTTTTTTGATGAAGTCGGCATCCATGCCGCACAAGGCGCCTTGCGAGCCACGCTTCTCCAGAATCTCGTTGTAGCGGCCTGTCTGGAGGATGGTCATGCCGTGCTCCTTCTTGTAGGTACCTATTTCACGGGCCACACGCATACGCTTAGCCAGTTCCTGGATGAGGTTGTCGTCACATTCGTCAATCTGCTTGCGCAGTTCGTTCAGGTTTTCAGTGCTCTGGTTGGTTTCGCGGATGACGAGCAGGTTCAGGATGTAGTCCAGAATGTCCGGGGTCACCTGCTGTGCAGCGTCACTCCAGGCGCAGTCGGGGTTGCAGTGACTCTCCACGATGAGGCCGTCGAAGCCCAGGTCCATGGCCTGCTGGCACAGCGGGGCTACCAGCTCACGCTTGCCGCCGATATGGCTCGGGTCGCACAGGATAGGCAGGTTGGGGATGCGGCGGCGCAGCTCGATGGGGATGTGCCATTGCGGCAGGTTACGGTAGATGCGCTTGTCGTAGGCCGAGAAGCCGCGGTGGATGGCTGCCAGTCGTTTCAGTCCGGCCTGGTTGATACGTTCGAGGGCACCGATCCACAGTTCGAGGTCGGGGTTTACGGGGTTCTTCACCAGCACGGGGATGTCCACGCCCTTCAGCGCATCCGCTATCTCCTGCATGGCGAAGGGGTTGGCGGCCGTACGTGCACCGATCCAGAGAATGTCGATACCGGCCTTCAGAGCCTCGAACACGTGCTTGGCCGTGGCTACTTCGGTGGATACGTACATGCCCGTCTCCTGCTTCACTTCCTTGAGCCAGGGTAGTCCGTCCACACCCACGCCTTCGAAGCCTCCGGGCTTGGTGCGGGGTTTCCAGATGCCGGCGCGGAATATCTTGATACCGCGTGCGGCCAGTTGGCGTGCGGTTTCCATCACTTGTTCTTCAGTCTCGGCGCTGCAGGGGCCTGCAATCACCAGCGGGCGTTTTTCGTCCACGCCCGGAAGTGTAATTTTCTCTAATTCGAGTTCCATAACGATTGAATTTAGAATGATGAATGAAGAATTTGCAGTGTTGGTCTTCTCGTTCTTACGGATTCATCATTGTATGTTCTTATGTTTATTAATTGTTCTGTGGTTTACGAATGATGCGGTTGGGAATTCTTCGTTCCTCATTCTTCATTCTTCATTTTCCTGATTCTCTCCAGCGCCTCCTCCAGCTTCGCGTCCTTGCAGCAGAGCGAGATGCGGATGTAGCGTGCGCCGTTCGAACCGAAGATGAAGCCGGGGGTGATGAAGACACGGGCCTCGTGGAGCACGTGTTCGGTCAGTTCCTCCACGTCCTTGCATGAGTCGGGAATGCGTCCCCAGAGGAACATGCCCACCTGCCGCTCGTCGTAGGTGCAGCCCAGCGTGTGCATGATTTCTCCGGCCAGTCGGCGACGGTTGCGGTAGTTGCGGTTGTTGCCTTCGTACCAGTCGGCGTCGGCTTCGAGGGCAGTGGCGGCGGCCAGCTGCATGGCGCGGAACATGCCGCTGTCGATGTTGCTCTTCACCTTCAGCACCCACCCGACGAACTGCGGATTCGAGGCCAGTATACCGATACGCCAGCCCGGCATGTTGTGGCTCTTGCTCATGGAATTGAACTCAATACAACACTCTTTGGCGCCCGGCACGCTGAGGATGCTCAGCGGATGGTCGTTCAGGATGAAGCTGTAGGGGTTGTCGTTCACAATGATGATACCTTTTCTTCGGGCAAAGTCCACTAGTCGTTCATAGAGCTCGGGTGTGGCGGGTGCACCGGTCGGCATGTTGGGATAGTTGGTCCACATCAGTTTGACGCGGCTCGTGTCCAAAGCCTCCAGCTGTTCCCAGTCGGGTATCCAGCCGTCTTCTTCTTTCAGGTTGTAGTTCACCACCTCGGCGCCCAGTATCTTGCTCAGCGAGGTGTAGGTGGGGTAGCCCGGATTGGGTACCAGCACCTGCTCGCCGGGATTGACGAAGGCCAGCGTGACGTGCAGGATACCTTCCTTCGAGCCGATGAGCGGCTGTATTTCGGTCTGCGGGTCGAGCTCTACACCATACCAACGCTTGTACCACGCGGCGAAACTCTTGCGCAGTTCGGGGATACCCACGTAGGGCATATATCCGTGACCGTCGGGGTTCTGTGCCGCTTCGCATAAGGTCTCTATGGTTTTGGCCGAGGGAGGCATGTCGGGGCTGCCGATGCCCAGGCTGATGACATCCATGCCCTGTGCGTTCATCTGGGCTACTTCCTTCAGCTTGCGCGAGAAGTAGTATTCGCTGACCGAGGCCAAGCGGTCGGCCGGCTTGTAGTTTGTAGTTTTATTACAGTGTTGATTTTCCATCTTCGTATTCTCCTAATATCTTTAATTCTTTGGTCAGTGGGCTGATGGCGGCAAGCGCCTGTTTGTATCTCAAGAGTTGGTCGAACATGACGTCCACGTAGAACTGATATTCCCATTCACGTCCGATGATGGGCAGCGACTGTATCTTGGTCAGGTTGATGCGGTAGAACGAGAGGATGGACAGCACCTGCGAAAGGCTCCCCTCGGTGTGGGGCAGGGTGAATACCAGACTGGCCTTGTTGGGTTCGCGGTTGCGGTGGCGGTTCAGTTCGTCCACCTGCCATGGGTCTGCCACTACAAGGAAGCGGGTGAAGTTGTGCTTGTTTGTTTCGATTCCTTCCTGCAGCACCTTCATGCCGTAGAGTTCGGCTGCGGCTTTCGAGCAGATGGCGGCGTGCCCTTTCAGGTGTTCCTTTTTGATGATTTCGGCACTGAGGGCGGTATCTTCGCCTTCCACCACCTTGATATTCGGATGTTGGCTCAGGAATTCGCGGCATTGCATCAGGGCGATGGGGTGCGAGTTGACCTCGGTGATGTCGTCCCAGTCTTCTTCGGGCAGGCAGACGAAACTGTGCGAGATGCGTAGTTTGTGTTCGCCGATAATTTGCGTACCGCTCTGTCGCAGCAGTTCGTTGTTGTAGAGCAGGCTACCTGCAATGGTGTTCTCGATGGCCAGCATGCCGATGACCTGGCTGTCGTGGCGGATGGACCTGAACACGTCTTCAAATGTAGCGCAGCAGATCAGTTCGATGTCTTCGCCTTCGAAGTACCGGTGTGCTGCAATGTCGTGAAAGGAACCCAGTGTTCCTTGGATGGCTATTCGTTTCATATCGTTGTATTAACAAAAAATCCCGCTTCCAATTAATGGGAGCGGGATCCATATATTTAATTTCAGTTTTTTATTCAGTTCTTAAGCGTCACTGTCACTTGACACATACAAACTCCCGCTCTACTTTGTGGCTAAAGTAAAAGTAAAAGAAGAAGTAATATGCGTAAGTAAACAGGTTCATATCTTGCTTTTGTTCTTATTTCGTCGGCAAATGTAATGCTTTTCTTTGGAATGCAAACAATATTCCATGTTTTTTTTGAAAAACGTATCAATTTTACTTTTTCAGTACCTGCACGTCCACCTGCACGGGGCGGTGGTCCGATGCGACGCTCTCCGGCAGGACGCTCTGTTGCAGCACCTTGAAGTCGTATCCGTTTACCGTGTACCCGTAGATGTAGTCGATACAGCAGTCGGGACGGTCGGCCGGGAATGTATATGCAGTGGTGTCGTTCAGTGCGGTGAAGTGTCGGCCCAGTTCGAGCTGGGGGAACTCAGTGGGTTGGGAATTCATATCACCTGCCAGCAGGACGGGTTTGTGGTAGCCTTCCACCGCTTTCAGAATGTTCTGTACAGCTGTCAGCTGGTCTTCGGGCGTCAGTGACTGGTGGGTGGCGCAGAACACGTAGTCCTTGAATTCGGCTATGAGCATGGTCCGCTGTTCCTCACGTCCGGGCATGGGAATCTTCTTGTAGCTCAGCGGCTGCTCCTTGGACAGCAGTCCGATGCCGTAGCTGCCTCTCTGAAAGGGAATGGCTGAGGCAAAAAGGCCGTGCATGCCGGTGAGCGTTTCCAGTTCTTTCAGGGCGTAGACGCCATCGTTACGTTGGGTTATACTGTCCAGCTCCTGAAGGGCTACTACGTCTGGTGCGGCCTGCTTGATAATGTTCGCAATACGGTTGTAGTCACGTACGTTGTCCAGCCCGATACAGTTGTGCACGTTGTAGGACATGATGCGCAAGTTTGTTGGATTTTGTTCGCAGGAACATAGTCCACAACACAGGGCGAATGCATAAACCAATAACTGTTTTTTCATGATTATTCCTGGATTTATAAGGCTGCTTCGTTGTCTGCAGGGTAGACTACACCCCATTCCTGCCGGAGCTGGTCGAGCAAACGCATGATTGCAAGTGTTTCGGCATGGGGCATGGCTGGAGTTTCCAACAACCCTCTGCGCAAAGCGTCGATAGAAGCCTGTACTTCGTATTCGTAGCCGCTGATTTGGGGCGGGCAGTCGTAAATCTTCACCAACTGGTGGTCTGTATCGTAGATGGCGGCCTGTTGCGGATTGTTGATATTGTCCACTACGATATAACCCTTTTCGCCCGAGATGATGCCCTGGCGGTCGTTAGCGCAGTTGGCTGTGACCTGCATCACGGCCATATTGCCGTCGGCATAGCGAAAAGAAATGCTTTCCTGGAGGTCTACACCGTTGGCGTTTTTCACGCAGTGTGACTGGATATCTTCGATGTCAGTACCGAATATCATGCGGGCGAAGTTGATGGGATATACGCCCAAGTCGAGCAGGGCGCCTCCACACAATTCGGGTTTGGCGATTCGTTCTTTATAAGCGATGGAGTAGCCCAGGCTGGCGGTCAACATGTGTGGACGGCCGATGACTCCGCTAAATACCAGTTCACGAATGGTGTTGGAGAAAGGCATGTAACGTGTCCAGATTGCTTCGGTGATAAATATGTTGTGTTCTTTGGCCAACCGTAACAGTTCTTCAGCCTGACGTGCATTGGCGGTAAAAGCTTTTTCGCACAATACGGCTTTCCCGTTCAGGATACACAGGCGGGCGTGTTCGTAGTGATGAGAGTGGGGAGTGGCAATGTAGACCAGATCTACCTGAGGGTCAGAAGCCAGCTCTTCATACGAGCCGTAAGCCTGTTTGAATCCCCATTCCTTGGCGAAAGCTTTGGCGCGGATTAGTTCGCGTGATGCAACTGCATAGCAGTTCACGTCTTTCATCTGTTGTAGGGTGGCAGCCATCTTGGCGGCGATATGGCCGGTACCCAGGATGGCTACATTGTTTCGTTCTTTACTCATAGTGTTTGGTTTTGTTCTCTGATAGCGTATGAAGGGGTTAGAGTCCCAAAATATCGGTTTGTCTTCCTCCGGGCTGGTTGTTGTATTCACCGTTGAATGCTTCGCTTTCCTTCGGGTTTAGCTCCAGCTCCTTTTTCATATCTTCTGTGGCTCCTTCTTTGTCACCGTTCAGTAACTTGGCCCGACCACGTTCATGGTACGCTTTAGCGAAGTTGGGATTCAGTTCGATAGCTTCATCAAAGAGGGCGATCGCTTCTGTCATTTTTTTCTGTCCAATATACAGTTGTCCCAGGTACAGATACGCCTGTTCGTTGAACGGATTGTCTTCTGTCACTTTGCGGAAGTCGGCCTCAGCTTCTTCCAGTTGTCCGTTGGCTTCTTTTATGCGGCCGCGGAGCAATAAAGCGTTCTCTTCATCGGGGTCCTGGCCCAATATGGCTTCGATATCTTCTGCGGCTTCTTTGTATTGTTGCATCTTTATCAGCGCTTCGGCACGCAGCAGACGTGCTTCGGTGAAATCGTCTTTTAGCAGGATCGCTTTTGTCAGATGGGCAATGCACATGATCCCGTCACCCTGTCCGTCTGTCGCTTTGCCTAGCAGATAATGTGCCATTGCGTTGCCTTCTTCGATGGCAATGGCTTTTTGGGCAGCTTCAGCCATGGCCGGATAGTCTTCTTGTACAAAACAGACATTGGCCAGGTTCAGGAAGATATTGGTGTGAGTCGGTTCGATTTGCGCCATGCGTTCCAGCAGACGGCGTGCCTCGGCCAGCTGGTTGGTCTGTATATAGACCTGTACCAGATACCCCATGGTCTCGAAATCTTCCTGCAGGGCCAACGCTTCCTGGAAGCATTTGATGGCATAGTCGGCACGTCCCATGCGTTGGGCACGCATACCGTCGTATTTGAATATATCGAAGTTCTTTTGTTTGTTCTTCTGTTGCTCCTCTTCCGGATTTGAGGGCTTTCCTGAGAAAAATGACTTGAAAAATCCCATAGCTGTTTCTGATTAATTGCGGGACAAAAGTAATGAATTATTTTCTGATTTGCAGCATTCCGTTATGGGTAAATATTTGTTTGTCGTCCATCATTTGACGTAAAGTCTCCGCCAGCAGGTCTTTCTCTACAAGAAGCTGGTCGGCTAAGGCGGCCGGTGTAAGGGAATGGCCGCTCAGGCAGTGTAAGACTCTACCAGACAGACTGTCAGCTTGTTTGTCTGTTGTGATTTTGTGTCTGAGTCTGAGGCAGGTGTCACATTGGCCGCAGTCGTGTTCGTTCTGTTCGCCGAAGTAGTGCAGTAGCATGCGGCTGCGGCAGGCCGTATCGTTGGTGACGTATTCGAGCATCGCTTTGATACGTTGCTCGTAGCGTGCTTTCCGTTCTTCGTAGACGGCAGGGGGAATGTTCAGCCGGTTGCTTTCCACACGTTCGCGTGTATAGATGATGTAAGGTGTCTTTTTGCGGGGGATGTAGCTGACAATACGTCGTCGGGAGAGTTCCTTCAGCATTTCGTAGACCTGCCGCTGTGTAAAACCGGTACGTATGGCCAGTGTCTCTTCACTGATGAAGGCATAGTCTGTAAACAGGCCGGTGTAAGAGCGTAGAGCCGCCTGGATGAGGCGGTCCATGTCCTCTCCCAGTTCGCGTAACCTGTACAGTTCCTCACGCCCAACGCTGAAAAGCAGGCGCGAAGCGTTGTCCTGTTCGTCGGTATATTCCAGGTAGCCGGCTTGTGTCAGGATTTTCAGGGCACTGTCTACGGGGACAGGAAAGTATTTGAACTTGCGGCAGAAGTCCTCGATGTCGAACTCCCTTACACAGCCCAGTCCGTCGCCCATGGCCATCTCATAATAATATTGCAGGTGTTCGTAGACGTCGCGAATGTAGTCTTTTTCCGGAAAGTTGTCGGGGATGCGCTTGCGCAGCGTCGTGCTGTCCGATTGGGCGTAAAGGATGATGGCATAAGCTTTCTGTCCGTCGCGTCCCGCACGGCCCGCTTCCTGGAAGTAGGCTTCGATGGAGTCGGGCAGATCCAGGTGAATGACCAGTCGTACGTCGGGCTTGTCGATGCCCATGCCGAAGGCATTGGTGGCTACCATGACGCGGCTTTCGCCCTTTTGCCACCGCTGTTGGCGGATGTCCTTCACGGCGTCGTCCAGTCCGGCGTGGTAGAAGTCGGCGGTGATGCCCTGTTGTTGCAGCCATTCGGTCACTTCCTTGGTACGCCGGCGGTTGCGTACGTAGAGGATGGCACTACCCTCCATGCGTTGCAGAATATGCAGTAGTTCGCCGGCTTTGTTTTCCGTTTGTCGCACCACGTAGGCAAGGTTGGTCCGCTCGAAGCTCATGCGGAATACGTTTTCCTCGCGGAACTCCAGTCGCTGTTGGATGTCCTTTACTACTTCCGGTGTGGCGGTGGCGGTCAGGGCCAGTACGGGTACGCCCGGCAGCAGGCGGCGCACCTCGGCTATCTTCAGGTAGGCCGGGCGGAAGTCGTATCCCCATTGCGAAATGCAGTGGCTCTCGTCCACCGTGATCAGGCTGATTTTCATCCTGGACAGCTTAATGCGGAAGATTTCCGTGTCCAGTCGTTCGGGTGAGATGTAGAGGAACTTGTAATTGCCGAAGATAGCGTTCTCCAACGTTGTAATAATATCCTGGCGGTTCATACCCGAGTAGACAGCCAGGGCCTTGATGCCCCGCCGCTTCAGGTTTTGCACCTGGTCTTTCATCAGGGCAATGAGTGGGGTGATGACCAGGCACATGCCTTCCTGTGCCAGGGCAGGCACCTGGAAGGTGACGGACTTTCCGCCGCCCGTCGGCATCAGGCCCAGCGTATCGCGTCCCTCGCCGATGCTGCGGATGATGTCCTCCTGTATGCCGCGGAAGGAGTCGTAGCCCCAGTATTGCTTTAAGATTGCCTGATAGTCCATGACTGCGAAAATCCGTGTCATCCGTACCTGCTGAAGTCAATTCGGCTTGATGTCTTCTATCTGGAGCTGCACCTCGCCCCGCTTGTGGGTATTTTCCTCGATGGTGTAGCAGATGTCGAACGAGCGCTTCGTCTTGATATAGCGCACGTGCGAACTCTGTCCGAAGGCGATGCCGTTCATCACGTTGTTCGACTTGTTGTCCACCAGCTCCAGCTTGATGTGCTCCTGGTCGCGGCCCACCACCTTGCTCGTGCCGTAGTCGTAGACGTTGTGGGTGCAGAACACCGGCTTTGCGTTCTCCGGCCCGAAGGGGTTGAACTTCTTCAGGTCGCTGAAGAACTTGGGCGTGATGTCTCTGAAGTCTATTTCGGCGTCGATGTCGATCACGGCGCTGGTCTGTTCCGGCAGGATGTGCTGCGACACGAATTCCTCGAACCGTTCGGCAAAGGCGGGCACGTTCTCCACCTTCATCGACAGGCCTGCGGCATAGGTGTGGCCGCCGAAGTTTTCGAGCAGGTCGCGGCAGTACTCGATGGCCTTATAGACGTCGAACCCCGACACGGAGCGGGCCGAGCCGGTGGCCATGTCGTTGGTGCGGGTCAGCACCACGGCGGGGCGGTAGTAGATTTCAGTCAGACGTGAGGCTACGATGCCGATGACGCCCTTGTGCCAGGCCTCGTTGTAGAGCACGATGGAGCGGCGGTCGGCCAGTCCCTCCAGCCCTTCCACAATGTGGTTGGCCTCTTCGGTCATGCTCTTGTCAAGGTCCTTGCGTGTCTCGTTGTACTGGTTGATCTGGCTAGCCTTCTCGCGGGCGGTGGAGAAGTCCTTCTCCGTCAGCAGGTCCACGGCTTCCTTGCCGTTCTGGATGCGTCCCGAGGCGTTGATGCGCGGCCCTATCTTGAAGACGATGTCGCCGATGGTCAGTTCCTTGTCCGCCAGTCCGCAGACGTCGATGATGGCCTTCAGCCCGATGCTGGGGTTGCTGTTGAGCTGTTTCAGGCCGTGGTAGGCCAGGATGCGGTTCTCGCCCATGATGGGCACGATATCCGAGGCGATGCTCACGGCCACCAGGTCGAGCAGGGGGATGAGGTGGTGGAACTCGATGCCGTTGCTCAGCGTGAAGGCTTGCATGAACTTGAAGCCAACACCGCAGCCCGACAAGTGTTCGTAGGGATAGGTGTTGTCTTCGCGCTTGGCGTTCAGAATGGCCACGGCAGGTGGCAACACCTCGTCGGGCACGTGGTGGTCACAGATAATGAAGTCGATGCCTTTCTCCCGGGCATACGTAATTTCCTCTACGGCTTTGATGCCGCAGTCCAGCACGATGATGAGTTTCACGCCTGTCTCCACGGCGTAGTCCACTCCTTTGTAAGACACCCCGTAGCCTTCGTTGTAGCGGTCGGGGATGTAATAGTCGATGTTCGAATAGAACTGTTGGATAAACTTGTAGACCAGTGCCACAGCGGTGGTACCGTCTACGTCATAGTCTCCGTAAATCAGAATCCGTTCTTTCTTTCCCATAGCCTTGTTCAGGCGTGCCACGGCCACGTCCATGTCCTTCATCAGGAACGGGTCGTGCAGGTCGGGCAGTTGCGGGCGGAAGAATTTCCGTGCAGCGGCAGCTGTTGTGATGCCGCGTTCGATGAGCAGTTGGCCAAGTATGGGGCTAATGCCCAGCTCCTGCGCCAGTTGCCGGCTTGCTTCTGCCTGTTCGGGTGTTATGGGTTGATAATTCCATTTGTGAGTCATTTTATATATTATTTTTTCTTTTTCCAGTCTCGGGTGTCGGGGCGGGCGAAAAGTGCCTATTTCTCCAACAAGTCGTAAAGGTAGCAAAAACTCTTGAAAGAAGGATGAAAAGAACATAAAATCTTTCTTAACGGGTGGAAATAGAAGGACGGGAACGGTTGGAAGCGGCTAAAAGGCATGCGAGGAGATAAATATGCCTTTCACTCCCTTATGGTTGCTATCCTGCTGCACAACCTGCTGATTTTCAATGCCGCCACAGATGCCACAGAGGGTTACATTAAAATTATTGAGCCAATTAAATAAATAGGCTGCCTTTAAAGGCAAGTCATTTATTTATTTTCACGCGTAATGTTTACACAATCATCTGTGGCATCTGTGGCGGTGCTTTTTCTCGTGTTTCAAAAAGGGGCGTTGGGTGCCTTGACGCCGTGCTTCCTGACCCTCTGACGCCGTGCTTCGTCAGCCTCTCAGGGAGCACTGCATGACACCCTCACGCAGCACTTCGTCAGGACCTCATGCAGCACTTCGTCAGACGGAGTGGGGGAATCGGGTGGGAATTTCAGTGTTTTTATTATTTTTGCCGGAAAATATAAACGTTTGTCTTATGCTTGCCTTCATATCCTGTGCCAAGACCATGGCTGCCCGCTGCACCCTGCGCGTGCCGCAGCTGACTACACCCCGCTTTGAAGCCGAGGCGTTGCAGAACGCCCTCAGCCTGTCGCAATACTCCGCCGCCGAACTGGAGACCCTGCTGCGGGTCAACGCGAAGATAGCCGCCGAAAACCGCCTGCGCTACCACGACTTCTGTTCGGAAGAAAACCGTCCGATGCCCGCCATCGGAGCCTATACGGGGGCGGTGTTCAAGCGCATCGCGCCGCGTGACTTCACGGACGACGACTTCGCCTTTGCGCAGGACCACCTGCTCATCACCTCCTTCCTCTACGGCCTGCTGCGCCCGCTGGACGGCATCCGGCCCTACCGGCTGGAGGGCGACGTCTGCCTGCCCGAACGGGGCGGGCTGTCGATGTTCGACTACTGGAAACCGCTGCTGACGGACGTGTTCATCGAAGCCGTCAGGCAGCAGGGCGGCGTGCTGCTCAACCTGGCCAGCGGCGAGATGAAGAACCTCTTCGACTGGCGGCGTGTGGAGCGCGAGGTGCAGGTCGTGACGCCCGAGTTCCAGGTGTGGAAGGGCGACCGGCTGGCGACAGTGGTCATCTATGCCAAAATGTGTCGGGGCGAGATGACGCGCTTCTTCCTGAAGAACCGCCTCACCCGCCCCGAAGAGTTGCGTGGTTTCCAATGGGAGGGCTTCGCGCTCGACGAAAGCCGGAGCACGGACACCCACCTGCTGTTTACTGCCTGATGGTGACCATTGTGGCGCCGAATCCGTATTCCTGGAAGGAGGCATCCTGCGCCTTGCAGGCCGGGTACTTGCGCTTCAGTTCGTCCAGCAGCGCGCGGCGCAGTACGCCGTCGCCCTTGCCGTGGATGAAGACGATGCGCTGCTCGCGCTTGTTCTTGTATTGCTCCATCACCTCGCGGAACTTGTCCAGTTGGTAGTTCAGCATCTCGCCGTTGCTCATGCCGCGGGTGTCGTCCAGCAGCTCGCCGATGTGCAGGTCCACTTCGATGATGTCATTCTTGCCTCCTCGCTTGGCTACAGTCTGCGGCTTGCGGGGCGCGTTGTCGACAGCCCGTTTCTGTAATAAGGCTTCCTGAATGTCTTCGGCCGACACATATACCTGCTTGGCGGGCTGGTCGTCCTTGACTACGTCGTAGAGCAGGGCCGGTGTCTCGAAGAAGTCGGTCTGTTGGAAGGTATGCAGCTTGTAGAACTTCACCGTGTCAATACGCAATTCTACGCTGATAGCGGGTTTCAGTTGGAAGGAACGGCGGTCCTTGAAGGCTATCAGTTGTACGGCTACACGTTCCAGATCGTTGAGCGAAGCTTTTTCGAACTCTTCGAGCAGCAGTTTTGTGTTGGGCTCTATCAGACCGTGCGAACGTACCGTCCACGCTTTACCTTCGGCGCCGAGGTAGGTGTAGTAGAGGTAATAGTTGCTGTCGTTCACCAGGTAGCTTTCGAACGGCGTGGTGCTGACAGCCTTGATGTCGACAGGCACGAAGGCCAGGTGGACGTTGAGCACGTCGCCTCCCTTCATTTCCGGTTGGCGGTAGACTGATATTTCGGGCTTTTCTACGCGGTGCAGCGGCTGTTCGGCCGGTTGCGGTGCGGCCGGGCGGGCCGTCTGTTCCTCGGCCTTCTTCTGTTGGGCCTTGGCGGCTTTCGAGGCGGGAGTCGGTACGTTGTAGTCGTCCGTCTCTATCACCACCACTTCGCTGATATGCATCGGGATGTCAAATCCGTCGGCATCTTCCACCAGCACGATGTCCTTTCCCTGAAATCCGGTGACCTTTCCGCCACCCACTTCGCTCAGAAAGCGAACTTTGTCTCCTATCTTTATCATAACTTTCTCTGTTTTGTCATTCGGTTTTTCCGAAGGGCAAAGATACGCAAATGTCCCTGAAAACGCACGTCTGTGCGCAAGAAAAAAGCCCTTTGTCCTTCGTCCCGCGGCAGAGGATGGTTTTTACTAAAATAATCCGTACCTTTGTGCCCGAAATAACCCTGTGATTATGAAACAAGACCCCAGACATATCCGCATCAGCGAATTCAACTATCCGCTGCCCGACGAACGCATCGCCAAGTTTCCACTGCCCGTACGCGACCAGTCCAAACTGCTGGTTTACCGCCACGGCCAGGTGGCCGAAGATCGCTTCACTTCTCTGCCCGACTACGTGCCGGCGGGCAGCCTGATGGTGTTCAATAATACCAAAGTGATTCAGGCCCGTCTGCACTTCCGCAAGGAGACGGGGGCCTTGATTGAGGTGTTCTGCCTGGAACCCATCGAGCCGAACGACTATGCGCTGAATTTCCAGCAGACGGAGCATGCCGCCTGGCTCTGCATGATAGGTAACCTGAAGAAATGGAAAGAAGGCCCCCTGCGCCGCGCGATGACAGTGAAGGGGCGTCCGTTGACACTGACTGCCGAGCGGGGCGAGTGCCGCGGCACCAGTCACTGGGTGGATTTCCGCTGGGATAACCCCGAGGTGACCTTTGCCGATATTCTCGAGGTGTTCGGCGAACTGCCTATCCCGCCCTACCTGAACCGCGAGACGCAGGAGAGCGACAAGACGACCTACCAGACGGTCTATTCCAAGATAAAGGGCTCCGTGGCCGCACCTACCGCAGGGCTGCACTTCACGCCCCGCGTGCTCGATGCCCTGCGTACGAAGGGAGTCGATTTGGAGGAATTGACGCTGCACGTGGGAGCCGGTACTTTCAAGCCCGTGAAGAGCGAGGAAATCGAAGGTCATGAAATGCATACGGAATACATTTCCGTGTCGTGCGGTACGATAGACAAGTTGATAGCCCATGACGGACAGGCTGTGGCCGTAGGCACCACGTCGGTGCGCACGCTCGAGAGCCTCTACCACATTGGTGTTACCCTCCTGAAGAACCCCGATGCGACGGAGAACGAACTGCACGTCCGCCAGTGGCAGCCCTACGACATGGAGGGCGAGGCGCCTACATCGGTTGCCGCCCTGACCGCAGTTCGCAACTATCTGGATCGCCACGGCATGGAGGCGTTGCACACCAGTACGCAAATCATCATTGCTCCGGGTTACGACTACCGCATTGTCAGGGCGATGGTAACCAATTTCCACCAGCCGCAAAGTACGCTGCTGCTGCTCGTATCGGCCTTTGTACACGGCGACTGGCACACCATTTACGACTATGCGCTGGCCCATGACTTCCGCTTCCTGAGCTATGGCGACTCGTCGCTGCTGATACCGTAATATTCACTACTGAGGATACAAATTATGAACCAAGACAATAACCAAGAAATGTTTCCCCTCGTCGATGAAGAGGGCAATATCACCGGTGCCGCCACACGTGGTGAGTGCCATAACGGCAGCAAGCTGCTGCATCCCGTTGTCCACCTGCACGTGTTCAACTCGCGTGGTGAACTCTATCTGCAAAAGCGTCCCGAATGGAAAGACATACAGCCCGGCAAGTGGGATACGGCCGTAGGCGGCCATGTCGATTTGGGCGAGAGTGTGGAGCAAGCCCTCCGCCGCGAGGTGCGCGAGGAACTGGGCATTACCGACTTCACGCCCCAACAGGTGACACACTACGTCTTCGAGTCGGCCCGCGAGCGTGAACTGGTCTTCACCTACAAGACGGTGTACGACGGCCCTGTCACTCCCAGTGACGAGCTGGACGACGGTCGCTTCTGGCCCCTAGAGGAAATTCGTGCCAATCTGGGCAAGGGCATCTTTACACCCAACTTCGAGGGAGAAGTGGAGAAAGTGATTTAAATGAAGAATGAAGAATGAAGAATAAGGCATAAAAAAGAATGAAGAATCACCCGAAAGGTAATTCTTCATTCTTCATTATCAGTTCTTCATTTATTTCGCCAGTTCGGCAATTACTTTCATAATCTGCTGGCCGATTTCTTCGGCTTCTTCTTGCGTATGGGCTTCGCTATATACACGGATAATCGGTTCCGTGTTGCTCTTGCGCAGGTGTACCCACTTTTCGGGGAAGTCAATCTTCACACCGTCGATGTCGTTGATTTCCTCGTTCTTGTAGATTTCCTTCACCTTGGCCAGAATGGCATCTACGTCAGTATCGGGCGTCAGGTCCACACGGTTTTTGGCCATAAAGTAGGCTGGATAAGTGGCACGCAGTTCGCTCACCCTCTTGCCTTCGTGTGCTAGATGGCTCAGGAAGAGGGCGATACCTACCAATGCATCGCGTCCGTAGTGGCTGGCGGGATAGATGACGCCGCCGTTGCCTTCGCCACCGATAACGGCACCCACTTCCTTCATCTTTGTGGTGACGTTCACTTCGCCCACAGCCGATGCAAAGTATTCCTGTCCGTACTTACGGGTTACGTCGCGCAGGGCGCGGGTAGAGCTCAGGTTAGACACGGTGCTACCCGGGGTATGCTTCAGAATATAATCTGCTACACTGACCAGTGTATATTCTTCGCCGTACATGCGTCCGTCTTCGCAGATAATGGCCAGACGGTCAACGTCGGGGTCAACTACAAAAGCTACATCGTTCTTGCCGGCCTTCATCAGGTTCATGATGTCGCCCAGGTTCTTTTCCAGCGGTTCGGGGTTGTGCTGGAAGTTGCCGGTCGGTTCACAGTAGAGCTTCTCTACATGCTTTACGCCTAGTGCTTCGAACAGCTGGGGCAGGATGATGCCGCCCACGGAGTTCACGCAGTCGATGGCTACGTGGAAGTCGGCCTTGCGGATGGCCTCTACGTCAACGAGGTCGAGTGCCAATACGCTGTCAATATGCTTTTGATTGTAGGTCAAGTCCTTGCGGTAAGTGCCCAGTTTATCTACTTCGGCGTATTCGAAGGCTTCGGCTTCGGCAATGCGGAGCACTTCGTTGCCTTCTTCCTTGTTCAGGAACTCGCCTTTTTCGTTCAGCAGCTTCAGGGCGTTCCACTGTTTGGGGTTGTGCGAAGCGGTGAGGATGATACCACCACTGGCACCTTCCATTGTAACGGCCAGTTCAGTGGTCGGTGTGGAAGCCAGGTCGATGTCGACAACGTCCCATCCCATACCCATCAGGGTACCTACCACTACGTTCTTTACCATTTCGCCGGAGAGACGGGCGTCACGGCCTACTACGATCTTGTTACTTTTTACGGTACACGTTTTGCGGATGAGTGTAGCATAAGCAGATGTGAATTTCACGATGTCAAGCGGGTTGAGTCCCTCGCCTGCACTGCCGCCAATCGTTCCGCGGATTCCAGAGATAGATTTGATTAGAGTCATAGGTTGTATGTTTTAAATGTTAGTTGATTATGCAGGAATGTTATTTGTATATCTGATATTTGGTAATATCATAATAATAAGGATATACGTATTGCATGGCACTTTGATGTCCCATCTTGGAAGGTACAATCAATCGTACATGGGCTTTGTCGCGTACGTAAGGCAGGGGAACTAACCAACCTGCGGGTACAGCTGTATAGCCATATGCCATATACATCAACCCTTGTATGAAAATACCGGCAATGGAAGATGAAGAAGCTGTATACTTGAACTCATCTACCAAATAAGGAAGTGTCAGATTACTCAGAGTTGTATCTTTGTCCAATAGGCTGTATTCCATAAAACGTACCAATACCAAATCGTTGTTCTTTACAGTGTCTGCCGGATTGTCTGATCCTTTGTCTACGATTTGCATATAGACACCGCTGGACAGTTGTACAAATTCGTTTTTTTCGACGTCGGTAACCGAATCGTTGTCGAAGAATTCAGTCTGACTGATGACTTTTATTCCTTCCTTGTTAATGAAATCAGCGATGGCGTCATCTTCTTCTTCCAACATCTCCGCGTATGTCTTCGTATCATCACATGCCTGGAAACTGAAACCTACAGCCAGCAATATAAAAAAGAGTAATAAGAGTTTTTTCATTTAATATAAGTTTGTATTTTCGTACAAAAGTATCTGATTTCCTTGAATATTGAAAAATGCGGGAATAAAGTTCGTATCTTTTAACCTTTGCACTCCGTTTTTATCCTTTGGCTGTGAGCAGAGGCTTATACTTCTCCAGCGCCTGCTCGAAGACTTTTTGTGCTTCTTCCATCGTGCCGTAAAACTCACCTCCCGAGGCATTCAGATGTCCGCCTCCGCCAAAGAACTCAGCAGCCAGTTGGTTACAAGGGAATTTCCCTACCGATCGGAGGGAAATTTTGATCATAGGCTTTTCGGTATCTTCGCGCAGGAAGCATGAAAAGATAACGTTTTTAATGCTGAGCGGGATGTTGACGAACCCTTCGCTGTCACCTCGGATATAGTTGAATTGCTTCTGCTCTTTTTCGGTGAGCGATATCATGGCGGCATGGTATTCGGGATATACTTTCATTTGTGTCAGTACATGTCCCATGAGGCGCAGGCGACTTTCAGAATAGGTGTTGAACACCTTGCGGTAAATGGCGTCCTTGTCTATCCCCTTAGAAAGCAGTTCGCTGATAATGAAGTAGATTTCACGATTGTTGGAATTGTAGGTAAATCCACCCGTATCGGTCATCATTCCTGTATAAATACACTCTGCCCCCTGTTTGGTGATGTCACTGAAGTATCCCATGCGACAGATCAGACGAAAAACAAGTTCGGATGTAGAGGATATTTCCGGATGAGAAATGACGATTTTACAGAAGTCCTCGGGATGCAGGTGATGGTCTATCAGAATTTTGCGTGCAGGGGAATTCTTGACAGCTTCGGCCATCGCATCGATACGGCTCAAGGCGTTGAAGTCTAGACAGCAGATGACGTCTGCTTCTGCAATTAGCTTGTCGGCAAATTCTTTATAACGGTCGTATTGCAGAATATCTTTACTGCCAGGCATCCATCGCAGAAAATCGGGGAAAGCGTTAGGTACAATCACATTAGCAGTCTTATCCTGCGAGTTCAGGAAGTGCCACAATCCCAGCGAAGAGCCGATGGCATCGCCGTCGGGACCCACGTGCGACACAATCACCATCTTGTCCGCACGGTCCAGCCATTTGGCAAAATGATCGATATTCGCTTGTTCAATAACTTTCGTCAACATGTTCTTTCCGTTTTACTTCGAAGTGGCAAAAGTACAAATAAAGTTTGGAAGGACAGGCACGCCGAACGAAATATTTCCCAACTCGCCTGCGAACAACACTTGCACGGTTCAATGGCCCCGGCAGAAAGGCCTGAACCTAAGAGAAACGAAAGTAAAGAATTTGTGTATAAAAGTTAAATGCTATAGTTCCCCAAAACATTTTTCTTCCATTTCCGTTTAATGACAGTGAAAACCCGCCGGAAAGCTTCGGTCAGACACATAGAAAACGTCGAAGTCGCAAATGTACAATGAACAATTCGACTCAAACGACGTTATAGCATACAAAAGCGCAATATGCCTTCACCCCAACCGGCGAGACACATCGCGCTTTTTTCATGGCTGAAGCCGAAAAAGAACAACTGGTAAATAAATCAGGATAACAAACGTATAACAGGTATTAGAGAGAACTACAACTAACAGAGACAGGATGAAAAAGATTGTTTGGATAACATTTTTATGCAGTCTGGCCTTTATCTCCTGCCAACAGGATGAATGGGCAGATTCCTTACAGACGGAGGCGGGTACACCTACCGTCCGACTGCGGAGCGACTGCTACGAGAACGACGGTGCTCACACTCGCCAAACTACCGAAACCGATGTTCCTTACGACCGGGTAGAATTCTACGTAGTCGGTGAAGACGGCGCTATAGCCAGCGGCCTGAAGGGCATCTACAACCACCAAAACCAGGAAATCAAAATCGAAGGCCTAAAGGAAGGCGAATACGAACTGCTGATTCTTGCCATCAAAGGCAATCTGCTCGACGACGGGGCCACCATTCACCCCTTGAAGCAGAAAACCGACCAATGGATCAGCTTCCCGTCCGACCTGCAGAAACCTCTCGAAGCCGAATATTTCTATTCGAAGACTCCTTTCAGCGTCAGCCGCGAGGCCGTTGCCGGAGGTCACGAATACATCGTGCATCTGCCCGCCGAAATCGTGCAGAAGCGCATCATGGGGCGTCTCGACCTCGACCTGCTCTACAACAACGACGATGTGCGTACTGCCGCAACGCAGAAGATACTGTCGTTTCACACCGGTACCTTCTATACTGCCTTCACCGGCGACGGAGGATATGCCGGACAAAGCAACGGGCAGATCGATCCCATCGAGCTGAACGACCAGAATACCTACTGTTTTATGCCTACCACTGCAGATGCGCAGATCAATGCCGAAATCAGCCTCACTACCACCCACTATCGGGGCGGTGAGCGCCAATGCAGCTACCTGTTCGGTGTAGATGCCATAAGCCCTAACCGCATCGAACAGGTACACGCACGGATGGAGCATCCCGACGACTATCAGGGCACCATGTACATCACCCGACAGGCTTACAACGAAGGCAATCATGCTAAGATACTGCAAGACGGAGAGTCCAAAACCATCTATGCCGACCCTGCACAACGGAGATTCAACACAGCACACCCACTGCAAATCAAGGTGAACGATGCCGGCCAGCTTCATGCTCGCTTCTATTCGCCTCGCGACCTGAAACGGGTGCTCATCAAGGCACAAGTTCCGTCCGTCAGCAACGAGTATTTCGATTTGGCCTACTTCGACTCCATACCGGCTTTTGCCGACTTCTTTCACGAAGTCGCCATCAGCAGCCGTAACGGTATGTACCGCACCGAGTCGGGCAAACTGATCGAAATCGGCAATCTGACACCTGCACAGCTCGCTGAAGCCCAATACAAGATAGAGTCCGACGACCCGTATTGGGCCAAGATAAAATCCATCGTACACGGTTGGGACATCTACTTCAGCCTTTACGGAGGCGACCCCGATCTGCCAAACGGAGGCCCGGTAGGTAACTGGATGGGTATACGTCCCGTACATTGCCGTGAGGTAGTGGCCATGTTTATCAACTTCACTTACATGATCGACATGGACGAACACGAAGAAATCCTCAGAGCCAACGAAGACATTCTATATGGCAACGGTGGTGTAGACGACAAGGTGACAGCTGATCAAGTACTCTCTCAGATGCGTAGAGAACGCACCCTGCAAGTAGGATTGGTATACTCGGGCAACGGTGTTATCGGGCTAGGTGGAGGTATTATATTCGGAGCCTATCAAAACGCTTGGCTTACACACTACAATAACACCTACGCCTGCGAAATTATGTTCCACGAGTTGGGACACGTGATGGGATACAACCACAGCAGTGCGTTCACCTACGGTCCTTGGGCACAGCAGCTGATGAACAACTTCTACGTCAACAATCTGCACAAGTTCCCTATCGACTCACCGTCGTACCTCAACAGCCGGAACAACCCGACCCTGTATCCCTGATGGCAAAGGCCTACACCGCACCATAGCCGTGTACACGTACTTATTAAAACTTAAAACAACGAACAATGAAATACAATTTTATTGCTTGCTGCCTCTTTGCGTCCCTACTGGGAGCCGGATGCACTGCCGAAACCGAATTTTCCGATACACCCGCCGCAGGACAGTTATCTGTGATTCTGCAACCTGCCGGACTACAAGGTACTGTCGCTACCACCGACGACAAACGGATGAACGACGTAAAAGCTTTCCGTTTTGATGATGGACAGTTGCAGGAAACTTACGGTCCGCTGGTGCCCGGCGATGACGGCCGCTGCTATCTGAATCTGGCCGACAATCGCGGAACCCTCTACTTCCTGGCCAATGCTTCGCAAGTAACAGCCTTGGAAGCACTGGTGCCCGACGCTACTACCCTCGATGACTTTCTTGCCTTCTCAGCTTCGACCAGCGATATGACGGAACACGGACTGTTGATGAGCGGTCGGGAGGAACTGGGCAGTCAGTCAGCGTCGGAACTGACCGTTGCCATGACACGCAGTGTTGCCCGCATCGACCTCGAATCGACCGACCAAGGTGTAGAAGTGCTGCAAGTCTGTATCGACGGTCTGGCCGACGAAGGCTACCTTAACCCGCAGGCAACTGCCACACATCCTCAGGAGGCCGCGACCACGCGCTTCGACAAGCAGTATAATACTCCTCTGTCCAATGTGCGCGAAACTGTCTTTTACCTCTGCGAGCAGCAAGGCACTGACATACAGGCCGAAGTATTGGTGCGTTTCCGAAATGCGTTGCACAAGATGAAGGCTTCCCTACCCACCACCATCCGACGCAACACGGTCTACACCATCCATGTGTACGGACGCGGAGGTGACGTAACGATGAACATCAGCAACGGCGACTGGGAACAAGGTGATACCTCCGGTTCTGAAACCCAAATCAAAGCAAGGGTTAACGTCGAAGACTCTGCCTTGCCGGCCAACGTTAAAGTAAACAGTACCTGCGACAGTGTCTTCATTCCCTATACCGAGAACAATTTCAACCTTGTTCTCGATGCCGAACCGGGAGCAACAGTCACAGTTGACGGACGCATCACCGGAGTCAGTGTACAGGCTGCAGCCAGCCGTAACCTTGAACCGGTAGCTCGCCTTGCAGTAAGCAATGTTCACCGTTTGCCCGGTACCATATGCGAGTACATCTATGCCGATGTATACAAAGAGCAGATCCATAAAGGGCGCATCGTGCTTGTTTTCTTACCTAGTCCTATCCAGCTCGAAGGCAGCATTATTTTCGATGAAGACGGTATATGTAACTTTGACCGATACGTAGACGGAGAACTGGGACGTCTCACTCTGCCCGATGGTAAAATAGCTACAGTAGAAACGGACAACGGACAGACACCGTGGATAAAACTGGCCGAGAATGCCGGCAGTTATCGCATACTGGGCGGATGGAAACCCAATGATCCCGAAGCCGACGGACGCATGCAGGAAGCTCGCCTGGTCATTACCGACAGCGACGGAAGTAACCGCGAGGTTTATCCCATACGGCGCAGAAACTGGGGACTCCCCGTTGTCAATATCGGCGGAACCTGGTGGTGTAAATACAATTTGCGGGGCAACGTCAAGAGTTTCGACGATCAGATCAGCATAGCCGACGACCAGGCAGCAGGAACCGGCGTATTGGACCGCTTGACCACCTGCAGTGATGACGAACTGCTATCCCTAATGGGTGGACAATATCAGGGAGGCAATCCTGATGAATTGTCACTGAGCCACAACGGAACAGCATTCTATCATGAAGGGATGAAAGGCTCCGCACAAAATTGGGGGCAAATACCTGCCACGCAAATGGCACCCGACGGCTATCAGTTGCCGACATATGACGATTATGCTTTCTTTGTGTGGGGCACCAACTGCAATATCGGAGGTGTAGGTACACGAACCCACCAGAACAGTCAGGGACAAACCATTACCGTGAACATTGTAGAACGTGAGGCTCGATTTTTGGAAGTGTCTTATGGCACCATAGCTTTTTACGACTTCGAGTACGAAGGTAATCACTGGACATTGTACGGACTTGGACATCAATGGAATACCACTGACGGAAACATCGCACAGATGTCCATCATTATGGCCATTACCGGAAACACGTCGAACAGTTGGTATATGGAAGGCTATGCCCAAGCCAGCCGTCCGGGACAGAACTGGTTCAAATTTACAGCACAAAACTCTATCAAAACCCGTACAGTACGCTGTATCAAGAGTCCGGTAGAATACATATACAACTAATATAATGATAGTTTCAGCTTACAACTGACATCATGTAGTTTATACTTTTATATTAACTTAAACTAAACAGACGATTATGGATTTGAAGTTTATGAAGGCTATGACCTTTGCAGTATGCACCACATTTGTGATGACGTCTTGTACGAACGATGCAGAAGAGAATCTGCCGTCCGGCAACTCGGGTACTACAATCATCAATGCCCGACTGGCCGCCTACGAAAGCCTGATTCAGGCTGCTGATGGCGAAAATGACATAACCGATGTAAAAGCTTTCCTGTTCAGAAACGGAAAAATGGCAAAAATCTACGAACTGGGAGCTCCTGAATCTGAAAGTTACAACCTGCAGATAGACAGCCGTTCGGGCAACCTTTACCTGCTGGCCTACACGGGCGGAACCATCCCCACCGAAGGTCTGGAAGAAACTGAACTGGATGAAACTAACTGGAAGCAAAGCATCATCAACATGCCTGCCCAAACAGAACACTTCTTCACCGGAATGCTGGCTTTGGAAAGTACCGGAAGCCAGACAAATACTGCTTCGGTATCGCTGAAGCGCGGAATGGCACGTTTCGACCTGGCTGTAGAATCGATCGAGGAAGTATCGGTAAAGAATGTCACTGTACGCAATCTGGCCAATTCGGCTTACCTGTTTCCGCAAGAAAGCATCCAGTCGCCGTCCAACGCCAACCGCAAGGATACAACCGTGGTATTCCAGCAACCCATCACCGACGGCAAATCGGGAATGCTTTATGTATATGAACAGGAGAACCAGAGTATAGAAATCAGCGCGCCAGCCGTTATCGGCGGTAAAGAGAAAACACTGACTAAAGCCGTCGATGGACCGCTGAAGAGAAATACCGTCTACACTATTACCGTACGTCAGGATCGCCTCGACATCAAGCTGAACGTATCGTACGACGAATGGGAAGAAGGTACGAACACCGACCTTACGCCTTACAGACGGTGATGCTAAATGCCAGTTGTAAGTTTTTGAGTTTAAACGCAAAACTTAAGAAACCGGAAACTTAGAGGCTTAAAAAATCGGGAACGTAAAAGCTTAAAATTTATGAATATCCAAAGACATATTGCACGGACAACTGTCCTGCTGGCAACCCTGCTGATGCTGAATGCCTGTTCGGACGAACATACCAATGAATACTTTGCCGACAACAGCCATACCTTGCTTCGGGTTAGTCTCAACCATTTCAGCGCCGAAGGACAGGCACAGCCCGTATCAGGTGAAACCCGCATCGAACGTATGGATGCCTACCTCTTCGAAGATGGTATACTAACCGAATATCATCCCCAACTGATAGCCGAAAGCGAGAACAGTTACAAACTTGATCTGCAACGTCGGGCTGGTGCGTTGTACGTGCTGGCCAATGCAGAAACCGGTCTGGTGCCCGAAATAGGTTTGTTAACCGAAGTGGACTTCTGTCAACAAACCCTTACGGTCGCGGACGGACATGTACAACCATTTCTGACCGGACAGATCAAGCTGACCGGACAGGCTGTCAGTTCCATTCCCTTGACACTGAAGCACGGAACGGCCCGACTCGACTTCCGCATTCGCGTAGCAGGCAGTTTCAGCGTACACCAGTTTGGGGTAAGAAGTGCGGCGAAACAGACGTTTGTCCTTCCGCAAACCGACATACAGACACCGCCGGGGGCCGAAAAAGAAGACATCCTGCTAACCTTTGACCAAGGACTGAAACAGGACTCGGCAGCCATCATGTATCTGTACGAGCAGGCCAATCCCGACCTGAAAGTCTACGTAAAAGCCGAGATGGACGGAACTACCTACGAAATGGAACAGCCATTACCCGAAGTACTGAAACGCAACACAATCTATACCATAACCCTACGCAAGGACCTGAGTGGAGCACACCTTGTGGTTGAGGAATGGGCCAAAGGCGAAGATACCGAACTCATCCCCAGTCTGGACAGCCGGCTCACCGTGGACCGGTCTGCCTCACAACTGCCCGACGACGTACAGGTGGCCGACGGAGGAAGTACACTCATTTTCCCGCACAACGCTACCGAAGTACTGCTGGCCGTAGACTGTGATGACGAACTGGAGATGCTCCCCTTCGAAGGCTATCCGCTGACCGTAGAGCCCGTGACACAGGTACGCGGAATCGAAGGTAAGAACCTGTTTCGGATACGCAAATTACTCTATCCGCCGGGCCATGCCAGCGATGAAGCCAGCCTGCAGTTCCACCGAAAAGGACTAGACAACTCTTATCCCGAAGACCACATTCGCTTGGTGTTGCAAGCCAATCCGACGTTAATGGAAGGATTGCTGGATTTTGATTTGCAAAATTATGCCCACCGTTTCGACTATTACATCGATAACGAACTGGCAACAATCACCCTGCCCGAAGGAAAAGAAATCTTTGCCGAGTTTAACGAAGGTGAAGACCCGTGGATGAAAATCGCTCCACAAGAGGAAGGTAGTAACGTCTATCGTGTACTGGCCGGCTGGAAGCCCAACGATCCTACTGCCAACGGACGGGTGCAGGAAGCACGAATCGTCATCCGCAACAAAGCCGATGGCTCGGCACGCGAGGCATATACCGTGTCGCGCCGCAATTACGGACTGCCTGTCACCTGGCTGCACGGTGTATGGTGGTGTAAGTACAATGCTCGTGGTAACTCAAAATCGTTCGACGATCAGATCCTTTCGTCCGACGACCCTGCTGTCAAAGCCGGAACCACGGTATTCAACTACCTGCGCGACTGTACCATCGACGAGTTCTACGACCTTTGGGGCTGGGCTTATCAGGGAGGACGCACACAGGGCATGCAAGTAGTAGTGCAAGACAGCGTCGCTGTACTTGACGGATTCACCACATCGGGCAATACACACATGAACAAGCTGGAGCCCACCACCCTTGCCCCCAACGGCTACGAGGTGCCCAGCATGGAAGAATTCAACCGTATGTTCGATGCCACCGACTATGTATGGGTTATGTGGAACGGAACCCATACCCTGAAGAATCCCTGGGAAGGGCACAGCAAGATACAGCGCGAACAGCGCCGGCGGAACGATCTCGTAATCGACAAACTGGCTCTGAGCGACCTCATCTACATAGCCATGAAGAGTCCCGACTTCACGCAATACGAGCCTGTTGTGTGGTATGGACCATCTGCCCAATGGAATACATCGGGCATCTATCACGGCCACTACAACAACATACTGTTTACCGTATATTCGCCCACAGGCAGCGGTTGGTATTTCAACGGTAGCATGGCCGGCCTGTATCTGACGCAAAACGGCGCCGGAGTGCACGATACCCGCATTCTGCGCTTCAAAAAGTCGCCCGTGGAGTACATCTACGGTGAATAGTAAGGAGTTATCCTGATTCCCTTCATTTTTTCCCAGTTAGGAAAAAATAATTTTCTAACTGGAGACTAATTTTTTCCTAACTGGGAAAAACGGCTGTTCTGCAAGTATCGCACTCGGCCTCCTTCAACGCTTCTTCATCACGCTGTTCACCACACGGACGGTAGAGACAAGCTTGTTGGTTGAAGTAAAGACATCCACGTTCCAAACGTGCGAAGAGCGCCCTTTGTGAACGATGGTACCCACGGCCCGCACCGTATCGCCTTCGAGTGCCGACGAAATGTGATTGCCGCTCACCTGCATCCCTACGACTATCTCGTCGGGTTGACACAGAATCATGGAACCCAGTCCGGCTACAGTTTCGGCAAGCGCTAATGTGGCTCCGCCGTGAAGGATGCCAAAGGGTTGACGGGTACGGTGGTCTACTGGCATGGTAGCTTCAACGCGGTCTTCGGCTATATAGGTGTATTGGATACCCAGATTTCCCATCAGCGCATGGCTTCCTTGGGCATTCAGTTGGTCGAGAGGTATCTTGGTAGCGCGAATGTCGGCTAAAATCAGTTTTTCTACAGCTTGGGCCACTCCGTCGTTTTCGTTGGTATCTGTCGTATAGTCGGCGCAGATTTTCACAGAATCCACGGAATTCCCCATTGCAACGCCCATGCCAGCCAGTTGGATCATGGCAACGTCGCATACACCGTCCCCAATGGCCATCACTTCATCGCGTGTCACTCCCAGTTGCTCCATCAAGACAGCCAGCGTATTGGCTTTGTCTACAGAACAGGGGACTACTTCCAGGAAATAGTCTTCCGAACGGAAAACATCCAATACTCCATCGAGGCGTTTTTTCCAGTGGCTTTCAAGGCCGATCAACGCATCTGCGTCATCGCTCACTAGCATACACTTGCACGGGGCAAAGTCTATAGCAGTAGAGAATTCGCTTTCTTCAATGATTTCCAGGCCGTTCAGCTCTGCCTCTTCTTTGACATGCGTGTTGTCCGGCGTATTGGTCAACAGGGTATTGTCGTGGTATGTAAACAGGGCAAAATTGTTCTTGACAGCCTTCTTTTCAATATAGGGCAGCATCTCCGGATTAATTCTACGCTCAAACAGGACTTGCCCGTTGCGTGCATCGATAATCTGACAACCATTGTAAGACAATATGAAACCACCGTAGAGGCCTAATTCCAGTGTTTTGGCTATCGACATCAGTCCGTAGGTCGGCCTGCCTGATGCCAATACAATACGTACTCCCATTTGCTGTACTTTCAGCAATGCGGACAGTGTACGTTTACTAATGGCTTTCTCTTCGTTGAGAAGTGTTCCGTCCACATCCAGAACCAAAAGTTTATATTTCATAGCTGCAAAATTTGATGTCCTTCAAAGATAACTCGATTGTTTGAGCTTTCCGATTATTGGGGCATTAAAAAATGCAAAATGCGCTATCGCATACAGCTTTCGGTTTGTTCGGATAGTTTATCCTTCCATATTCCGTATTTCTACTTCTTTTACTTTGCGGAACAGATCGGAGGCAAAAATGAAGTTGTTCAGACGTTCGTTACTTGAGGTAAAGATGTCGTCTTTGCTGCCTTCCCATTCTTTGTGTCCTTCGTATATGAAGATGATATTTTCGCCAATACCCATGACGGAATTCATATCGTGCGTATTGATGAGTGTTGTCATGTTGTACTCGCGGGTGATGTCCTGTATCAGTCCGTCGATGACGAGCGAAGTCTTGGGGTCAAGACCGGAGTTAGGTTCATCGCAGAATAGATATTGTGGGTTGAGAGCGATGGCGCGGGCAATAGCTACACGTTTCTGCATGCCGCCGCTGATCTCGCCGGGATATTTGTCTTTGGCTTCAACCAGATTTACACGATCCAGGCAGAACATGGCACGGCGTGTACGGTCGCGCAAGGTATCGTTACTGAACATGTTCAGTGGAAACATGACATTCTCCAATACCGTCATGGAGTCGAACAGGGCAGCACTTTGGAAAATCATGCCCATTTCGCGACGCAGGGCCTTCTTTTCTTTCTTATCCATGATCAGAAAATTACGGTTGTCATACAACAGTTCCCCTTTTTCAGGTGTCAGCAGACCTACTATACATTTCATCAATACCGTTTTTCCCGAACCACTTTGGCCAATAATCAGATTGGTCTTTCCGTTTTCAAAAGTTGCGCTGATATCAGTCAGCACATCTTTTCCTTCAAATGACTTGCAGAGACTTTTCAGTTCTATCATGGTCTGAAATGTTTATTTGGTCAGTAATTGGGTAAGTATAAGGTCGGCAAAAAGGATTAGTACGCTGCTTGTTACCACAGCGTCGGTCGATGCCTTGCCTACTTCGATCGATCCACCGTCTACCGTATAGCCGAAGAAGGCCGATACACTGGCGATGATGAAAGCAAAAAACAGTGATTTGATGATACTGCACCATACGTACCATTCGACGAACATGTATTGAAGTCCGTACTCCAAGTCTGTAGCGGTCATGATTCCTCCAAACCAGCAGGTGCCGAAAGCACCGATGATACCTGCGAACGTGCTGAAGATTACGAGTAATGGAATGATGGTGACCATGGCGATTATCTTTGGCAGGATAAGATAGCAGGCGGAATTTACTCCCATAATCTCCAGGGCATCAATCTGCTGGGTAACACGCATCGTTCCTAATTCTGATGCAATGTTCGATCCGACCTTTCCGGCCAATATCAGACACATGATACTGGATGAAAATTCGAGTAACAGGATTTCTCGTGTTACGTAACCTACGGTCCATCGGGGCATCCATGGACTTTCGATGTTGTATTTGATTTGTATCGTGATGACAGCGCCGATAAAGAACGATATCAGCAGTACGATGCCGATGGAGTTTACTCCAAGTTGCTCCATCTCGTTACGGTATTGGCGGAAGAACATGCGCATACGTTCGGGACGGGAAAAAGTTCGACCCATCAGCATGATATATCTTCCTACGGTTCTAAGTGCCTTAAACATAATTGGTCAAGTATTTGCCTGCAAATGTACGGCTTTATCTTTTATTTTTGCTACATTTGCGGCAAATTAACGCAAGTATGGAAGATAGTAAAATGGTTCTTCGCACGGAAGATTTGGTGAAAAAGTACGGAAAGCGTACAGTGGTAAGCCACGTTTCGTTTAATGTCAAACAAGGAGAGATCGTTGGTCTGTTGGGCCCTAATGGAGCGGGAAAAACGACCTCGTTCTATATGACTGTAGGTCTGATCACTCCGAATGAGGGACGTATTTTTTTGGACGATCTGGATATTACAGATTATCCTGTGTATAAGCGTGCTCAGACCGGTATCGGCTATTTGGCACAGGAAGCATCTGTTTTTCGTCAGATGAGCGTGGAAGACAATATTGCTTCTGTACTTGAAATGACCAATAAACCGCTGGATTACCAGAAAGACAAGCTGGAAAGTCTGATTGCAGAGTTTCGACTTCAGAAGGTGCGTAAAAATAAAGGTAATCAGCTTTCGGGTGGTGAACGTCGACGTACGGAGATTGCCCGTTGTCTGGCCATTGATCCTAAGTTTATCATGCTCGACGAACCGTTTGCCGGTGTAGACCCTATTGCCGTAGAAGATATCCAGCAGATTGTATGGAGGTTGAAAGACAAGAATATCGGTATCTTGATTACCGACCACAACGTGCAGGAGACACTCAGTATCACCAGCCGTGCCTATTTGCTTTTCGAGGGTAAGATCTTGTTTCAGGGAACTCCGGAAGAATTGGCTGAAAACCAGATCGTACGTGAAAAATATTTGAGTAACAGTTTCGTGTTGCGTCGTAAAGACTTTATGGTATAAGTAATATACTTGTCCATTAATGGCAGGTTTAGTTGGGCTCTGTAGAGCTGTTATGTAATGCTATGAAGAAACTTTGGTTGTTTATCTTATTTTTGATTATATCCCGGATGCTATGTGGAAATGTCTATTTCAAGCATTTGGGTAAAGCTGACGGACTTTCTCAGATTTCTGTCGTTTCCATTTGTCAGGACGAACTGGGGCGTATGTGGTTTGGTACGCTTGAGGGATTGAGTTGTTATGATGGAAATGAGATGGTTGTATATAAACCTTCTGTAGCAAAGGAATACAGTTTTCTGGGAAACGAAGTCCATAAAATGGTAAGTGGTCAGGGAAATATTTTCTTTACCTCTGATAGCGAACTGATTCGTTATGATTTGCGTAAAGAGGCATTTTATGATTTGCATCTTAAAGCTTCGTGCCTTTATTCGGATGGAAGTGATGTCTGGGCTGCTGCTCATGATAGCATTTATCGTTGGAATCCGGTAGAAGAGAATTTTTCATTTGTATATCACATGGAATTGGGACAATCGGTTACCAGCTTTTATGTGGGGAAAGACCGTAGTCTTTGGGTAGGAACATTGACCGGATTATATTACATTGCAGAACCTGGAACACAACAACCAGTTTGTGTGATTCCAAATGTAAATATCTATTCTTTGTATTATGATAGTCAGGGAGCTATGTGGGTCGCAGCCTTCCGCAAAGGAATGTATAAGGTAGAATCGATCTCTGGCAATCAATGGACCGTGAAAAAAGATTTTGTGTTTTCCAGTAATGATATTCGTTGCTTTGTAGAAGATGATGAAGGGAGTGTATGGATTGGAACCTTCAATGGTTTGAATAAAATAGATCGGAATGGAGAGGTTACATGCTATCGTAAAGATATGACTCCCGGGGCATTGAAGCATTCTTCTATTTTTTCATTGTATAAAGATCGGCAGGGTACCATTTGGGTGGGAACATATTATGGAGGAGTTCATTATTTTCATCCGGAAGTAGATCTGTTCAGGCATTATTCTGAAAATGACGGTAGACAAGATGGGGTGAGTTTTCCTTATGTGGGCAATATGGTGGAAGATAAGCGGGGAGACGTGTGGATTTGTACAGAAGGTGGAGGATTGAATCGCTGGGACAGGAAAACAGATACATTTACTCATTATCTGTCAGGGAAAAAACAATCCCCGTATTTCCCTAATTTGAAGTGTATAGAATATGACGAACAGAATGATTGTCTTTATATCGGCACGCATAAGCAGGGTTTTTTACGCTTTGATATAGCTTCGGCTACGGTTAAACATTATGCAGACTATGGTCGTACCAGTGATTCTTTTAACGAAGTAATCATGCAAGGGGACAGTTTGTATTTACTGTCAATGAAGGGTATATTTGTGAAAAAAGGCTATGATGGTACTCTTGAACGTCCTTTCCCAAAGATTCCTGAAACGTTGCGTGAAGGAGTCGCTATGTTTATAGACTCTGAACGTTTTATATGGCTTTCTCGTCGGAATGAACTTGTTCGCATCAATATGTCGTCTCCGGGCGAAAAATATATTTATCCGTTGGGGCAGAAGGGACTTGGAAAGTTTATGGTAACAAAGATGACAGAGTCGTCTGACGGTACTTTGTTTTTTGGAACGATAGGTTCTGGATTGTATCGATATAATAAAGAATCGGACAGTTTTGAACATTGTCCGATGGCGGGTGCAGATTATATCTATAACATGCGGTTCCACATGTCAGGCTATCTGATTTTATTGACGGATCGTGGTATCCTTTGTTATCATCCTCAGACAACGGATATGAAAATATTAGATGCGGAGAATCAATTGCATCTGTCTGCAGTAAACGATGGTTGTGGACTGCTTGTTTGCCATGACGGGGAAGTGCTGGTTGGTGGTTCGGAAGGTATGACCCGATTTTCTTTTTCTTCTTTATTCGATACCTTGCCGGAACATAACTTGTTTTTTTCGTCGTTATCAGTCAATGGAAAAATAGTGTCAGCTCGGAAAGAGGAAAAAATATTGCCGGTAGCATTGCCTTTCGTTTCTCAATTGAATTTATCGTACGATGAGAATAATATTACCATTTCGTTTGCTTCGAATAGTTATATAGATAATTCAGACCGGAAAATTTATGAATATATATTAGAAGGGTTTGATAAGAAATGGAATACGACTTATGGGAATACATTGGTCTATACAAATTTGGATCCGGGCAAATATAGACTGAAGGTTCGTGAGAAACAACTGAGTGAACGTGATAAAATTCATTCCATTGAGTTACCTGTGATAGTCCATTCACCTTGGTGGGCTACGTGGTGGGCTTATTCTCTATATGCTCTTTTATTTTTAAGCATAGTCAGTACGCTTGTTCGTAATTGGATGGCACGTGTACATTTACGAGCTTCTCTGGCGCAGGAAAAATTGGAAAAGGAGAAAAATGAAGAGTTGATTCAGGCTAAACTCCAGTTCTTTGCCAATATCTCTCATGAATTCCGTACTCCGTTGACACTGATTATTTCACAGCTGGAAGCTTTGTTGCAGACTTCAGGGCTTTCTCCGTTTATACGCACTCGCTTACAGAAGATCTATAAAAATACGTTTCAGTTCCGTGAATTGATTTCCGAGTTGTTGGATTTTAGAAAAATGGAGCGTGGCAAGTTGACTTTGCATGTGGCCCAATCTAATATAGTAGCTTTTATAAGTCGCCTCTGTGATGACTTTCAGCAGCAGGCTCAGCTGCAACATATCCATTTGGATTTTCATTCGGAAACGGATACGGTAATGGGTTGGTTTGACAGCCGTCAGTTAAGAAAAGTTTTTTCTAATTTATTGTCTAATGCCTTGAAATATACGCCCGCCAATGGAAAAGTGGAAGTCCAAATCATAGAAGCGACTGAACAAATTGAAATTAAAGTTCTGGATAGTGGAGAAGGAATACCCAAAGAAGCTTTACCTTTTATTTTCGATCGTTTCTATCAGGTGGATGCTGAGGTCTCTTCTCCCGGTAGCGGTATTGGCCTTGCTTTGGCTAAGGGAATCGTAGAACTTCATCATGGATCTATTGGTGTACAGAGTGCTTTGGGGTATGGCAGTGTCTTTACAGTGACTTTGCCAAAAGAAGATCCGTTCCTTCAAGATGACAATGTGGTTTGGGATGCGGCTGAAGGAGAAATGTCGGATATTCTGCCCGCTTTCTCTGAAGTGTCCGGTGCTGATACGGAAACAGTACCTGTAAGTGACATTCCTAAATCGGACAATGATGCAAAAGATTGTGTATTGTTGGTAGAGGATAATGAAGACTTGTTACAGATACTGATGGATTTGCTTTCACCGCTTTATCGGGTTATTATTGCATTGGATGGCAAAGCCGGGCTTGATAAAGTAATAGAAGAGCATCCGGATTTGGTTGTAAGTGATGTAATGATGCCTGTCATGTCAGGAACGGAAATGTGCATGAAGATAAAGAGTAATTTTGATTTGTGTCATATACCGGTTATTTTGCTGACAGCGATGACGTCCGACAATAATAAGATGGAGGGATTGCAATGTGGAGCGGATGATTACATAGAAAAGCCTTTCAACAACAAACTGCTTTTGGGTCGGATTGCCAACTTGTTGCGTAATCGGAAATTGCTGAAAAAGAAATTTTCCACTGTGACACCGTCCTCTGCCGATACAAATGATGCCGGTATGCCGACTTTGGCATTGACTCCGATTGATGCCGACTTTTTGACACGCTTGGATGATGTGGTGAAGACGCATCTGGCTGAACCCGATTTTGATGTCAATCAATTGGCCCGTGAGTTAGGAGTCAGCCGCAGTTCGCTTTACAATAAGTTGAAGGCTCTTAGCTTCGTAACTCCGAATGAGTATATTCTGAATGTACGTCTGAAGGCTGCTGCCGATTTGCTAAAGAAAAATCCAGAAATGCAGATTACAGAGATTGCCTATCAGGTCGGTTTTAATTCTTTGCGTTATTTTCGCCATTGTTTCAAAGCATCTTTCAATCAGACGCCGCAGGAATACAGACAAAGCGAATGAGAGGGACTGATATTTCAAGTCCCTCTTTGCAATCGCCAAGTTCATAGTTATGGATTTCAAGTCCATGTTTACGTTCGTCAAGTGAATGTTTACGTGGCATCATCCATATATTCTTTCTTTCAAAGAATGTTTTGTTAATGCTTTCATCCTTTCACGACTCTGTAAGTGTTTATAAATCAGGTTTATATTGTGAAAGAACGATCTTTCACGCTTAATTTGCAAGTTTCACAAGCTGATAAACGATGAAATATACTCCTTCTCTTTTGTTCTTAAAACGGAAGCTTTCAACAGGAGTTACATTTCCGTTCCCTTTGACATCTATATTTTTTATAGTTTTCTTTTCTACGGTTTTGCCTTGTTCATTTTTTAGTTCAATAATCAAGTTTGCTTTGCAAGGAGCATCCAGGTTAAAGATAACAGGTTGTATCTGATCTTGTGGACCGTATACGACATCGACATTATTACTTGCGGCCCACATTCGTCCGAATGCCTGTTTGTTGGCATAATAAGCCAGCTTAGGTACACCGAATGCGTCTAACAGAGGCTTCTGGTAAGTAAACATATTAGCACCTGATTCCAAGCTACACCATGAGAATCCATCATAGCCTAAAAGAATTTGCTTTTTCATAGACTCCCATGCCGAGAAAGCTTGGAAAGCCTGGCTGATTTTCCATTCTTCAGCATCCAGTTTCCTGCCGATACTATTCTCTTCGTACTCCCATTCGTAGGATTGCACTTTGTACCAAGGTTCCTTTTGTGCTAGTTCCCAGTTGGGCTGTGCAGCCGATTCTTCATGTTCAAAATTGAAAAATGCTTTATCATTGGCATTGATGCAAGAGGCTGCCCATCGGTAAGGAGCTTTGCGCAATTCGCTCCATGTCGCTCCGTATCCGGTATAAGCATCCTGGTTACCTCTGGTCATTAGTTTTTCCATGATTACAGGATTGGGAGAGATGGGGTTGCCTTTGTAGTCCATGCTGCCGTCGTAGTTACCATAATGCGTATGTCCCCAGAAGGAAGTTGGAGAAATAAGCCTGCTCGTATCGGCCTGGCTGATCGTTTTATAAATCAGGTTCATGTAGTCGTGTGAATCTGAGATATCATGCTTTTTGAAGCGGTTAGGATGGTTTCCGGCTTCCCACATGACAATGGATGGATGATTATAAACTTGTCTGATGTATTTGGGATATCCTTTGAAGTCTACGTTCCAGGCTTCTCCTTCTCTGACCCATCCGGCCGTTTGCCATAACAGGTAGATACCCAATTGGTCAGCATATTCTGCATAGCGCGGGTCATTAATACCATCGATTGTATCTTTTTCTGCATGTACATGGATGCGCAGCATGTTTCCATTCATTTTCTTTATCTGCAACAGGTCTTGGATAATGGTTTCGTCAGATACACAACGGTTGGTTTTGGCTATTGTCTCGATGGGATATCTGTAACCCAGGATCTGGGCTCCATTCAACATTTCTACCTGATTGTTTATATAGAGTTTTCCTCTCTCCTGTGTTATAGTACGGATACCTGTTGTTGTGACATAATCGTCGATAACTTTGCCTGTTTTATCTTTTAGAATGACTTCCACTTTATACAAGTTGGGATGGTTGGGATGCCATAACAATGCATCAGGGATACTCAAAGGGATCGAAATCTTATTATCGATAGATGGTCTGATTTGGATTTCCTTTTGAATACTGGCTACCACTCCTCTTTCTTCCGGATACCAGGGGTAATAGTTTATTTCTATGCTTCCTTTATAATATTCTACTCCGTTATATTGAATCGTAATCAGATTGGACTGTACGGCTTCTTTTTCGTGAATGGTCGAAGTATGAACAAGTGCGTCTTTAATCATGCATCTGCTTGTCAGAATCAATTCTGTCCTTCCCAGTAACCAGCCTGTATAAGGGTCGGAAGGTGAGTGAAGCATCTGGTGGCGTGCTTTGTATGGCTTGACACGTATAGCTATCAGATTTTCCTGGTGGGGAATCATGTATTCGGTGACATCCAATTGGTAGGGGTGTCTGTCGTTGATGACAATGACGGGCTGTCCGTTTATCCACACTTCACCTCCTGGATCCAGAGTCTCCAAGTTCAGAATGGCGCGTTCGCAATTGTCAATATGTACTTTCTTTCTGAGGTAGTAACTCTCTTCTTTTTCTGCCAGTCCGCCATGTACAGAGGGTAATTTTACTTCTGTCCATTGGGTATCGTTGTACTCTGGACTATACCATTCCTTTATGGGAACGATGGGGTCGAAGTCTTCGTCCCATACCAGCGAGGTGTAGAAGGGCGTGTGTGCATTGGCTGCATCCTGTACGAACGAATACAGTTGTAGGTTGTCCATATAGGTTGTTCCACCGGTAGAGGTGAATGACGTTTGGTTGATTATGGGAGTGAGGTTGGCATCAAGAGGACATTCCAAAGTGAGTGTCGAATCGAGTGTGACAAAGAATCGCTTGTTGTCAAAATCTCCATATATTTCCAGCATGTATTGGGATTTGCCTTTATAGTTTTTTTCCTGTTGGTATTTTCCTGATTGTACCTGGATTTTTGGGTCCTGTAACTTTACGGATATGACATCTTGTCCTTGATTACCAAGGCTTAAAGTGTAACAGGAAGCTTCGTTCTGTAAATATGCTTTTAGACGGAAACGCCATTTGATGTCTTCCGTTTCTCTTTTAATGGTACAATCTGACAGGGACAGTTTCCCGTTAGCGATTTTACTGCCGGTCTGTTGTTCCCACAACTTCCATTCTTCTTGTTGTTCCAGTTCTTTTCCCGGACGATAGCCGTATGCTTTCCATTGGTTCAGTGATAAGGTCTTTCTTGTTTGTGAAGTAGGTTGAGGCTTAATGCTCTTTAAGACTGATGGCACTTCCTGAGAAGAAAGAACTGGACGGTCTAGTTGTGGATTGTTCCAGAATTTGGCTGCATAATTTCCATATTTGGCCAGGAAATCGATACGTTGTTCCAGATTCATCCATTCAGTCTCTCCGTGGAAGTCCGTTTCTCCATTGGCTTTCACGTCAGAGGTAAAATAGCGCGTTTCAAGGGTTGATACTTGCCCGCTTGTGGATAAAGCCCATAAGCTGCTTAAAAGAAAAAGTATTTTTTTCATGGCTTATTATTTTATGTATATACGAAATTGAAAATGTTTTGGAAACAAAATTATCAGTCTGTAGAAGATATAATGGGAGAAATTATGCTTTCTAATGGGGGATAATTGTCTTGAATAGTAGTTTTAACGAATTCTGAGGGTTATACTCGTGCTTAGTATAACAGTTTATAAATGAGGTGCTATGGGAAAATATACAATTAGGGGATATATAAAACAACTGCAAATTGCTTTCCTATAGTTGTGACTACACTGGAAGGCAATTTGCAGTATGGCTTCGTAGATATGTTTAAATAGCTTGGGCTAATTTATTTCCGGCTTATGCTTATTTCAGCGTTTTGTTTAGTAGTGCTTCACCGTTTTTCCCGATAACCTTGATATGGATGTTGCCGTCGTTAAGGTCAAGTCGAGTGGCACACATGGCTCCTTGTTCCAGTACGGGACATTGGTTTCCTGACTCTCCCGGCTCATGATAGAAGAAGCGGTGGGTGTGTCCTGCTACAATCAGATCGATTCCGGCATGGTTCAGTATGGGTAGGAATTTTTGGCTTGCGTCTTGGCAACCTTTCCAGGTAGTTCCCTTTTCCCATTCCTTGTCGGATACCAGCGGGAAGTGCGAAATGACAATCCGGTATTTTGCTTTCTTGAAATCCTTACTTTTTACGACTTTTTCCAGCCAGCGGGCTTGTTCGCTGCGATAGTTGTCAAAGTCCGTCAGTCCGGCATAGACTGGATGGGTGTCAGATTTGTCTTCACCCGTGTCGAGCATGATGACCATGACATCCCCCATCAGGTAGCTGCCGTATATCTTGCCGTTTTGTTTGGGGAAGAAGGACGGGAAGATACGGGCCATGTTTCCACGTGTTTCATGGTTGCCCCGCACGAACTCAAACGGAATGGAGGTGGCAAACAGTTCTACGCTGGTGTCGATGAACGACGTGAACGGATGTTCACCGTTTTCGGTCATGTAGTTCATCATGTCGCCGGCATAGAAGAACGAAGTGCAGGTTTGGTAGTCACATCGTTCCAACAAGTTTTTCAGCAGCTTCGGGTTGCTGTGCATGTCACTGGTAATGAAGATGGATCCACCTTCCTGTTCCGGGTCAATGGTACGGAATGTGTACCAGGGCGAAGCGATGCTGTCTCCGAATACCACCTTGTACGGTTGGAATGATTTGATTTCTTTGGTATGTATGCGGTATTGGTAAGTCGTGTTGGGTTGTAATTCTTCTGCTCTGATGGCAAAGAATGTTGCATCTGCCTGTTTCAATCCGTGTTTTGAGCCGAAATAGTTGTTGGACTGTTCCTCTCCTTTTTTCTTGAGTTCGATGAACGAAAAAGAAGGATTGGATGTTTGGAAGGCAAATGTCGCTCCGTTGGTTGTCACTTCCTGTAGGTAGGGGCCATGGGCTATTTCAAGGAAAGGGCGACTGCTCATGCGCACTTTGATGGTAGCATTTGGTTGGCCGAAGGTACAGTTGGCTTCTATTATGGTTGTATTTCGTATCGGATATTCCTTTGGCGAGGTGTTCTGTGCCAGTCGTGATGTGAAGGTTACATTTGTCGGTGAAATGATTTGCATATAGAAGTGTTTGCCGTTCAAGGTCAGATGGGCTGTCTTACCATCGGTCTCTACATCAGCCTTTGTGATAACCGACCACGATACGGTTGACTGGGCGTTGGTAAGTTTTATCTCATCTGTCACTTCGACAGTCTGGTCATCGATCAGAGTAAATGTACGGAACACTGATTCGGCTTGATCCTTATATAAGGAGGTCATATCCAGTTTGGCGTATGGCTGAGCAATGTCAGTTTTTTCTTCGCAGACAAAGGCTTCGCCTGCAGCGTATTGTATCTGGTGATCGATACTAATCGTATTGTGCGAAAGGTTGTTGTTGCGGAAGTATTTCCAGCGTTGTCCATTTGGCTTGTAGTCCCAGAAGCCGGGCAGGTTGTAATCGTCAGATCCCAAATCGTCCGTCCAACGTATACCTTCACTTTCCAGTACAAAAGTTCCACAGTCCATCTGTTGGTGTGCCTGCATGGGCTCTCCACCTTTAGCTGTGAGGAATATGGAGCCTTGTACATCACGTTTGCCATTGAGTATAATGATGTCATTGATCGTGTTGTGGTATACTTCCAGTTTGGGTAGGGAAGATTGTGGATTGGGCTGTGCATTGTCGTACCAGGGAAGTGAAAGGAAGAATAATTGGTGCAGCGGTTGTTGTCCCTGAATGACCTTCCCGATCTCTTTCCGATACCATTCTGCTACTTCTGCCTGGGAATACAGTCTACTGAATAGGAAAAATGCAGGTGTGTTGAGCGCTTCGTTATGGGCGTTGGCAAAATTGAAGACTCGTCCTGATGGTGAAAGGGTGCGCTTATAATAGAGGGCTGTATTTTCTATGCCAGGCAGTTGGCCTATTTTCCCCTTATCGCCTCCATTATCGGTAACGGCTTTCAAGTACAATGACAGGTAACTGGCTGTATATCCCCAGTAGGAAGGCCCTTCATAGCATACTCCGTCCGGAGCGAAATGCTTCAGACAATTAGGCATATACCGAGCTGCATTTTCCAGAATGGTACGTGCTTCTTGAGGATAATCTTCGGCTACAGCTAGTGCTCCCAGTACCATACCGGTGTTGCACACTACATTCCAGTTCGTTTCACGTTTGGCCCAGCTGCCCGGTCCTCCCTTTTCATATTCCTTCAGGACGCGGGTTATGGCGTTGCGGTAGATACTGTTCTTAACCAGTTTCCGGGTAGATGCTGGCAGGGCTTTGTACAACCAGTCGTAGGCTATTGCTACGGCAGTTGTCATTTCTGCTGTATCCAGATAATGGTTCGGGTCCCAGTCTGGGAAGTTACAAACCCATTGTAATGCTTGGTCGGCTGCATCCAGGTATTTTTTTTCTCCATAGAGGCGGTAGGCCAATGCCAATGTCCCTAGGCGGTCTACGTAGGCTCTGGAGGTATATAACATATTGCCATACCTGTTCATTTCGTAAGGGATTTGTGTCAATGTAGCAAGTGAGTCTGCCCGGTTTTTTAAATAGTAGGCTAGTTTTCGGACATCTTGATTTTGCTTAATGAGTTCTTTAATTTGAATTTCCTCGTTAGGTGTAAATAGCAGACGTGGGTGTGCCTGCCAATCTGTTTGTGCCAGAATGGTACAGGTAGGCATCAATAAAGTAAATAGTAGAAGCAATAAAATGCAATTTTTAATATTCGTCTTTAAAAAACGACAGAGGATTGCATTGTTCTCAAGGTGTTTTTGTGTAGAGTTCATAGGACTTATTTGTTTTAATTGATGATTGTTGCAGCGTTTTTTTGTAGGGGCTATATGTCGTAGCCTTTTTTAACTTCATGCAAAAATAGTCTTTTTCTAGATTAGGTTGGGATGATTTTGTCTAAATTGGGGGATGTATGTGTGTTGGACATGTTTTTTAAAGATTTACTTTGTGAGGTTTCGAAGAAGCGGACTATAATTAGCCCTTTGAATTCTGATCTATGATATAATATATTGTAGTACAAATGTTTAACGTTTGTGTATTGGATAATATTTCCCCTTTTGGACGATTGTGTATCCCTCTCTTTAAATGTTAAAAATGTAAGGATGAAATAGAGTGTACTCTAAAAAAGACAGTGTGTCCCATTTATAAAAGAACAGTTTTCCATCTTTGCGATAGAAATCATAAAACATCCGAAATAGTGTTTTAAAACTTACTGATAACTTAAAATTTAATGCTTATGTATCAACGAAGAGAAAAACGTATGTTGGAAGGTAATCTTTCCAAGTTCTTGTTGGGCGGTGTATTTTTTCTTTCAATGACTCCGGCTTATGCTGTATCGGGAAAAGCTATTGAAGTCGAAAAAGTACACTCTGTTCTTTCTATTAATCAAGATGGCCGTACGGTTTCGGGTAACGTTGTCGATGAGACGGGCCTTCCGGTAATTGGTGTGAATGTAAAAGTGAAAGGTACTACTATCGGTGCTATTACCGATTTGGATGGTAATTTTACACTTAAAGGTGTTCCTCAAAATGCAGTTTTGGTTGTAAGCTATGTGTGGTATAAAGAACAAGAAATCAAAGTCGGTACTCAGAGCCAGCTTTCTATCAAACTTCAGGAAGATACAGAATTGATTGATGAAGTGGTGGTTGTAGGTTATGCAGCTCAGAAAAAGGTAAATTTGACGGGATCTGTTTCTTCTGTTAATATGGCTGATATTGCGGAAAAAAGACCTATTACAAACTTATCTTCAGGTTTGGCTGGTATGGCCTCTGGTATTTCTGTTACTTCTAGCAGTAATGTTCCCGGTAATGATAATGCTTCTATTTTAGTACGCGGTCAAGGTACATTGAACAATTCTGCTCCTTTGATTATCATTGATGGAGTGGAGAGTAACATTAATACGGTGGCTCCTCAGGATGTGGAAAGTATGACCGTACTGAAAGATGCTGCTTCAGCTTCTATTTACGGATCGCGTGCTGCAAATGGCGTTATCCTGATTACTACTAAGAAAGGTAAGCAGGGAAAGATTAATATCGATTATACGGGATATGCTTCTCTTCAGTCTGTAGGAAAAACTGTAGATGCAGTAAGCGATTATGCAACTTACATGGAATTGAGAAATGAAGCATATAATAATACTACTCCAGGAACTTATCAGTTTGAACAGGATGTTATTGATGCTTGGCGCAATGATGGAGGGCGTAACCCCCTGCTTTATCCTAATACAGACTGGGTTGAAGAAATTTTCCAGACAGCAGTCTCTACTAATCATAACCTGTCTTTAAGTGGAGGTACCGATAAGCTGTCATTTTATTCTTCGTTCGGGTATAATAATAATCCGGGTATTATTGATAACGCTGGATACGAACGTTATAGCTTCCGCTCAAATATAGAAGCTAAGCCGACTAAATGGTTGACTTTAGGTATGAAGTTGAATGGCTATTTATCAAATAATGAGATAGGTTCTGATCGTATTGACGATGTATTTACTTATGGATATGCTAGTACTCCAGGTATAGTCTTGCGTCATCCGGATGGACGTTTTGGTGGTGCACAAGCTAAAGGTGAGGATATTCAGACCAATAACCCGTTGGCTTATTTGTATAAGAATGAGGGTAATAAGAAAGAACGTAATTTCCGTGCAGCGTTTAATGGAGTTATTACTCCGTTTAAAGGTTTGAGTATTTCTGGTTCTTATTCTTATGAATTGACTGATAAAGATAATTGGTCCAAGCCAAATTTGAACGATTTGTGGGATTTTCAGACAGAAAGTGTGGTGAGGGCAGCTACTGACCGTACATATATTTACAATTATAATCGAAAGATTGAACGTATGTTTATGGATGGAGTTGTTCGCTATGAGAACAGCTTTGTTGACAATCAATTAGATTTGAATGTAATGGTTGGAGCCAGTCAAGAGATGCGTCGTGATCGTAGTTTCAGTGGACAAAAGTATGATTGGATTGATTCATCTGTAGACGTAATTAATGGAGCTACAGGGGATGCGTTGGCAAGTGGTAGTCATACAGAATGGGCGATGCGTTCTTATTTTGGTCGTATTAATTTAGGTTGGGCTGATCGATATTTATTGGAAGCAAATTTACGTGCAGATGCTTCTTCACGCTTCTTAAAAGGTAATCGTTGGGGATATTTCCCTTCATTCTCCGCTGGTTGGCGTATAGATCAGGAAGCATTTATGGAAGGTACGCGTAATTGGTTGGATGCATTGAAACTTCGTGTATCTTATGGTGAATTAGGAAACAATTATTTGGATAGTGATTATATGGCTATCGCTTCCTATTCACAGTCCAATTACAGCTTAGGCAATGTACTACAGGTTGGTATGACGCAAACAGCACTTGCTAATGGCAATTTGACATGGGAAAGTACAGCTGTAAGTAATGTGGGTGTAGATTTTACAGTATTAAATGGGCGATTGTCTGGTACTACAGAATACTTTTATAAGAAAACATCTGATATCTTAATAGATTTACCAGCTCCGTTGGTACATGGAAACTCAAGTATCCCAACTCAGAATAGTGCAGAAGTCCAGAATCAAGGTTTTGAACTTACATTGAACTGGTCGGATAAAATTAATGATTTTCATTATAATATTGGTACAAACGTAACTTTTGTCGATAATAAGGTGACGAAGTTTAAAGGGGATGAGGCTAGTATAAGTGGTAGTACAATGATCAAAGAAGGCTATCCTATAAATGTACAGTATGTGCTGGTCGCAGATCGTATCATACAGAGTCAAGCAGACTTGGACTATGTGCAGTCTTTGATTGATAATGCTCCTATAGGTGAAGATGGAAAAAAAGTGGATCCGTTCCAAAGCTATAAACGTCCGGAAATGGGTGATGTGCTTTACAAAGATATGGATGGTAATGGAATCTTTAATGATGATGATCGTGTTGCAATGGGGCACGGAGATACTCCTCGCTTCTTTTATGATATTAATCTGGGATGTGAATGGAAAGGTTTTGATTTCTCCATGCTGATGTCTGGAACAGGTAGTCAGAAAGTTCAATACCAAACTATGCATACAACGAATATTCCAGCTAGTGGTTATCAGATAGGTCAGGAAATAGCAGATGGACGTTGGTATGAAGGACGTACTACTCCAGCTAAATATCCGCGATTGTTGTTAAATGATAGCCGTAATACCCGTAATAGTACCTTGTGGGAAACCGATAAAGCTTTCTTTAAAATCCGTAATATCCAATTGGGATATACGTTACCGGAAAAATGGGTTAAGGCTGCAACTTTGAGTCGTGTACGTGTATTCTGTAGCTTGGAAAACTTCTTTACGTTTACAAGCTTTGCGGGTATGGATCCGGAAACCACAAAGTTGACTTATCCGACTATTCGCCAAGCTTCCTTTGGACTTAATGTTTCATTCTAAAAAACGATTTTTGAATTATGAAAAAATATATATTGTTTTTGCTTGCTGCCGGAATGATGAGCAGTTGCTATGATCTTGATCAATATCCTCATGATAAGTTAAGTTCTGTAACCTTTTGGAAGACAGAAGATCATGCTCATCAAGGCATGGTTGCAATGTATGCTACTTTGCGAAATGAGAACGGTTTTGGTGCCTATTATGATAATGATGCTTTAGGTGAAATCGGATGTGATTATAACAATTGGTTAATGCCTAGTATTATAAAAGGAACTTATACAGACCGTACAGGAACAGTGCAGAGCCGTTGGCAGACGTGTTATGATGGGGTCTTTCGGGCAAATCTTTTGCTGCAGAATATAGATAATGTTGATATGTCTGATGAAAAGAAAAATGTGTATAAGGGTGAAGCTAAGTTTATTCGTGCTTTATACTATTTCTATTTATTAGATTATTTTGGCGGAGTGCCTTTGTATGATGAGACAACTGTAGTGTCTAGCGAGTTTATGGAAATGAAGAAATCTCGTAGTACAGTGGAAGAAACCCGACAGTTTATTTTAGATGATTTGGATGCCGCTGTAGAAGCACTGCCTGTAAAATGGGAGAGTAGTGAATACGGTCGAGCTACTCGTGGTGCAGCTGTGGCACTTCGTGGAAAGGTTAAGCTGTTTGCAGAAGATTATGCAGGTGCTAAAACAGACTTTGAGGAAATTGTAAAAGACCCGGAGAATCGTGGGTATGGATATCAATTGCATGAAAGCTATCCGGAATTGTTCACCTTGGCTGCAGATCAATGCTCTGAGATGATATTTACAATTCAGGCTATTAATGGTACCAATCAAGATTATGGAATGCCGTATGCTTTACGTATGGGTACTCGTGCCTCATTTGCGGGTGGTTGGAATAATTTTATGCCAACAGATATATTGGCGGATATGTATGAAAATCGTGATGGCTCTAAGTTTAATTGGAATGATTATTTTCCTGGATTTAATGAAAGCCGTGAGGTACAGAATAAGACCTTTCAAGCAGTTTTAACCGATGACAATACCGCAGTTGCTACTTACCCTGCTGACAAAGATAAAATTCGAAAGGCTTATGAAGATCGTGATCCGCGTTTGGAACAAACACTGATAACTCCTTATTCTTTTTATTATGGATGTAACGGGCGAACACCTAAAATGATGGAATATGTGTTAGCTTCAGGAGTTAATGAAGCTAATGGTTTTATTCGTGATAATTTGGGACATTTCAATTATTATTGGCGTAAGTTTGTGCCGGAAGGGGATATGGAAGGAACTTTGTTAGATCGTTCTCACTCTCCAGTTGATTTTCCTCTTATTCGCTATGCTGATGTATTATTGATGTTAGCAGAATGTTATAATGAATTAGATCGTCAGGATGATGCTGTAGCCTTGATTAATCAGGTACGTCAACGCCCGTCTACAGATATGCCTGCTTTGAATAGCGGTCCTGCATGGTTAGAGGCTCATTCTAAAGAAGAAGTGTTTGAGCGTATCGTACAGGAACGTGCTGTTGAATTGGCTTGTGAAGGTCATCGTTTTAGTGACCTACGCCGTTGGGGACTTGCTATGGAAAAATTGAATTTTGAGTATGATGATATCCGTGGCAATTTACGTTATGTACGTGTGTTTAAGGAGCGTGACTATTTGTGGCCTATTCCGGCTGTTGAGTTTGAACGCAATACGAATTTGGGATACCAAAATCCAGGTTGGTAAGGGACACTTATACTGAGTATTTCTAGCTAATAATGGATCAAGTAGGATAATTTATTTTAATCTATATAGGGTGCATCGACTTGTGTTGAATTTAATAGGAGTTCATCTTGTCGATGTACTCTTTGAAAAAAACGTATAACAAATTAAAGAATTTATATTTATATGAATAAGAATAATAAGGTAAAAACGATTGCAGCTCTCTGTTTGTCCTGCATGTTGGGCATAGCCCATGCGCAGGACTCGGAGAAGGCATTTATTAAGGAGAACATGAACTTTGCGGCTGAGCAATACCGGCTGATGCTGAAGACGCCTGCGCAGGGTAAGGATGGGAAAGGAGTGATGCCCCATAGTATGAGAAAGGACGGAACTGTGTCTAAGGGTAGCATCTATCTTTGGACGTCAGGTTTCTTCCCTGGTTCGCTGTGGTACATTTCTGAGTATCTTGGTGACAAGGCTTTGCAAGATTCCGCTTTGGTTTATACTCGGAAGATGGAGCCGGTTAAGACTTTCACGGACAACCATGACATCGGCTTCATGATGTATTGCAGCTATGGCAATGCCAATCGCTTCGAACCGAAGCCGGAATACAAAGACATTCTGGTAGAGTCTGCCCGTTCACTCTGTACTCGTTTCCGTCCGAAGGCCGGTGTAATCCAGTCATGGAACGGTTTTCGTTCCTGGCATGGTGACAAGGTGTACGATTTCCCTGTCATTATTGATAATATGATGAACCTCGAACTGCTCTTTTATGCTTCTCGTGTGACGGGTGACGATTCGTTCCGTAAAGTAGCCATTAGCCATGCCGAGAATACGATGAAGAACGCTGTTCGTCCTGACTACAGTTGCTATCACATTGTTTACTATGACAAAGAAACGGGTAAGCCCATCAAGGGTGAAACTTCACAGGGATGGTCGGACAACTCGGCTTGGAGTCGTGGACAGTCTTGGGGCATTTATGGTTTCACGATGTGCTATCGCGAGACGAAAGATCCTCGTTTCCTGGAGACGGCTATAGGTATGGCGGACTTTTATCTTGATCATCCGAATCTGCCGGCTGACAAGATTGCATGGTGGGACTTCAATGCTCATCAGGAAGGCTACGTACCGGGTATTCGCTCTAATGCGAACAATGTGGTGCTGAACTATCGCGATGCTTCGGCTGCCGCTTGCACGGCTTCCGCTCTGCTGGAGTTGAGTACCTACGTTAAGGGTAGCAAGAGTGCCAAGTATCTGGAAGGAGCCAAAGCCATCCTGCATTCTTTGGGTAGCAAGAAGTACCGCGCCGAGTTGGGCAAGAACGCCGACTTCATCCTGATGCATAGTACGGGAGCTATTCCGCAGAACTCCGAAATCGATGTGCCACTGACTTATGCTGACTATTATTTCGTAGAGGCATTGCATCGATACGACAAGCTGCTGGACGGCAAACCACTGTTCTGATCTATCTGAATCTATATCTTTATGAACGGAGCGCATCGGAGGTCGGAATCCTGCATAATGCCCGGTCTTAGGATGCGCTCCTCTTTTGTTAAATGCTTAAATTAATGGTTATGAAATGTAGTACTGCTTTTGTCTTATTGAGTGTAAGTTTATTATCTTTCTCTTGTCAGAACGAAGATTTGGATTTACAGAATGGAATAGTAAATTCCAAAGTGTTTGTGGATGAAAATCTAACGAGTAACTCTTTTAACTTGAATGTTTCGGAAGAGGAGGCTGTTAGGACGGCTTCTTCGTTCCTTTCCGATAACTCTCAATTAACCCGTTCTTCTGTGCAGAATATTTCTAATGTAGAGGCCTTGACCAATCAACAAGGCGATACCTTAATCTATGCTGTGAATTTTGCAGATAACCAAGGATATGTATTGGTTGCTGCAACGAAAAAGTACACACCGATATTGGGCTATGCGGAAAAGGGACATTTTGATGCGACCGTCAAAGGTTTGGACATTTGGCTGGAAGATGAAATGAATATACTGACGGCTTGTTTGAGTGATACGACGGAGATGTTCAATCGGCAATGGGGAGAATATATGATTGAAAGGAGTCCAACAAAGGTTTCGACAAGAGTGGAATCTGCGCTTCCTCAAAATTTAGACTGGTGGTGGATGGAATTTGCCAATGAATTGACTTATCCGGATTATTCTTCAAATTATGAAGATCAAACAGCTGCTCCTGGAGAGTTGATTAATAGTTATTGCTATCATATAGATGAAGCGCGGAGTTTCTTTCCAGACTTTTCTTATATATATGATGAAATGGCTGCCAAATGTGCATCTTTGGGTTATGACGAGCGAGATGTAATTTATCATTTTAGAGATTTTAAAGATTATCAAATTTATGAGCCTATTCTAAAAACGAATTGGCATCAGGGTTGGCCTTATAATTGGAAAGTGGGCAAATCTTTAGGATGTGTGACTATTGCAGTGGGACAGATTATGTATCATCACAAAATACCGGCTTATTATGATTGGGAAAGTATTAATGTTTCAAATCGAGAAACAGAAGCTCAAGGTAGTTTCTTTAAGAAATTAGGAGAAAGTCTTGGTATTGATTATAGCGGAGATGACAGCGGCGCTTCTATTGAGGATGCTGAACGGGTATTAAAGAGTTTTGGATATAAGGTAAAACAAACAGATGAGTATACGGTAGCGCAAATCAATATGGCTTTCCGATTTAATAATCCCATACTTATGGGTGGGCATACTCATCAGATTTTAGGCTTTGATGCAGGAAATGGTCATGCTTGGGTTTGCGATGGTTATAAGTATGAAAATTATACGACTATAATGACTGTATATTTTCCTGAAGTCAATAGACCTACAGATGGATTGTATACTGAAAATCCTTACAGAGAGCAATGGAGCTTGAGAGGGGAAGCGAAAAGTGGTTCAAGCTATCTTCATATGAATTGGGGGTGGAAGAAAGATGCTGATGAGGACGAAGATGAGAATGGAACTTGGAACTTGTATGGTGATTATACAGCTCCCAATGAAAAGGTATATCATCGTAATACGGAGTTTTTATTTGTAGAACCTTAAAAAAATTATATAATATGAGAATTTTATTTGCTTTGTTGGCTATCCTGATAGGATTGGCCGGGTGTGATAAGAAATATGGTCCAAGTAATGATACTTTTCCGCCGGAACTTTATTTTGTACTGGAAAATGCAGTAGGAGAAAGTATTCTGCCTGAAATTCCTGAAGGAAAAGAATGCATTGGTTTGAAAGACTTTCAACTGACTTATGAATTGAATGGCAAACGGTATCCGGTTTACGAAACTGATCTTGAGTTGAATCGGCATCTTTCAGTTTGTCGTGAAACGCAATTGGGCGAGGACGTTCGTTCGATAGACCTGTTAACAACTGGTTTTACCGGAATCTTGTGTGACTATGCCCGCAAACATAAAAAAGAGGTGCTTCAGGTGAAAATAGAACTTGCGTGTGAGGCAGCTTTTGGAGATAAGGAAACGCATCTGTTTGAAGTACAGATGAAATATGTCGGTGATACTGAAGAGGATGTGCTACATTGCATAGAAGAAGGCGCACGTGTAGATGGCATTGAGGCGGAGTATGTAGGAGGGCGCGAGAATCCGTATTTGTATCGGGCGACAATTTAAAGCCCCGTTTGAGAGGATGGACATTTATCCGTATTTTTATGGGTTGTCAATTGGGATCTACTTAGTAATGTAATTAAAGGAAATGACAATGAAAAAACTGAATTATTGGATTTTGCTGCTGGTAGCGGCAATGTTGATGCCAGCACTCACCGTGCAGGCCAAAGGGAAAAAAGATAAGAATGTGGTGGCTGAACAGACTACCGGTGCCCAAGACCGTGAGCAATGGGTGAAGTGGCTGTGGAAGATTTCTTATCCCGTCATCCATAATCTGGCAGAAGGTACTTTGCATCAGAATATGCCGATAGAGACGGTAGGTGGAGACCCAACCGGGTATGATGAAATTACGCATCTGGAAGCTGTGGGGCGTACATTGGCCGGTGTGGCTCCTTGGTTGGCTTTGCCCGACGACGATACGGAGGAAGGCAAGCTGCGCAAGCAGATGCGAGAGGAAGTGCTGAAAGGATTGAAGAATGCGGTGGATCCCAATTCGCCCGACAAGCTGAACTTTACGAAACAGGCCCAACCTATTGTGGATGCAGCTTATCTGGTACATGCTTTCCTGCGTGCTCCTAAGGCCTTGTGGGAACCATTGGACGAGGTGACCAAACAGCGTTATTTTGAGTCGTTCAAGGCATTGCGCGACCGTACAGGTGCCTATAACAATTGGTTGCTGTTTACTGGTTTGACCGAGGCTTTCCTGATGCAACAGGGCGAGAAGGCTGACCAGTTCCGCCTGCGTGTGTCGAAGAACAAAATACAGGAATGGTACGTGGGTGACGGCTGGTACAGCGACGGAAGCAAGTTCAGCATGGACAATTACAATTCCTATGTGCTGAATCCCATGATGGTGGCTATGATGGAGACGCTGGTTCCTTTCCGTTGGGCCAGCCAGAAGGAATATGAACAGGCTTTGCGTCGCATGGTTCGTCATGCTGAGTTCTGCGAACGTCTGATCGGACCGGATGGTACTTATCCTGCTTTTGGACGTTCAGTTACTTATCGTACCGCTGCTTTTCAGTCGTTGGCCGATGCTGCTTTGAGAGAAAAACTGCCTGAATTTATCAAGCCAGCTCAGGTTCGTTGTGCACTGACTGCCGTACACCGCAATATGTACGAAGGCAATCAGAATTTCGATAAGGACGGTTGGCTTGTGCTGGGCTTCAATGGTCATCAGCCTGAAGTGGCCGATGGATATACGTCCACTGGTAGCCTTTATATGGCTACGTTGAGTTTCTTGCCTTTAGGACTTCCTGCTGATAATCCATTTTGGACTGACGAACCAGCCGACTGGACTACCAAGAAGGCTTGGAAAGGAGAGAAAATACGCAAGGACTATAAAGTGGAATATTGATAAATGGTTTGTTCGAAATGAAAAAATTGTTTATCGGAGTATTGATGGCCTATCTGTTACCATTCGTGGTATTGGGGCAGAAGACTTATGAACCTCGTTCATCGGATAAGCCTTCCAAATATCAGAAACAGCAGATCAAACGGAAGTATGGCATGTTCATACATTTCGGTATCAATACTTTCCATGATATGGAGTGGTCGGACGGCTGTTTGCCGTCCGCTTCATATCGTCCGGATACGATTGATGCAGCCCAATGGGTGAAAACCGCTAAAGATGCCGGGATGAAATATGTTATTCTGGTGACCAAACATCATGATGGATTCTGTTTATGGGATAGCCAGTATACAGAGTATGATGTTGCACGCTCGGGCAATACGACAAATGTGATAGAGGCTGTGGCTCGTGAGTGCAAGAAACAGGGGATACGCTTAGGATTATATTACTCGTTGTGGGATAGAAAAGAGAATCCGGAAGTAGATCGTGTGGAGGACGACGATGCTTATAACCGTTATATGCTGGCCCAATTGGGCGAGCTGATGGATATTACGGAAAAATATACTCGTATTGTTGAGTTCTGGTTCGATGGCAGTTGGGTGAAGCCCAGTTATCGTTGGCCGGTCAAGGAAATTTATGCAGCCATCAAAAAACGTGAGCCGCAATGTCAGATTGGTATCAACTGGAGTATTGGGCAGGATGTTAATCCCAATGATCCTACAGCTCCTAAGCAATCTATCAATATTAAACCAGATAAGCAAAAGGAGGGTGATCCGATTCGTTATTTCCCGAGTGATTTTCGTTTAGGTGATCCGATGCTACCTTCAGATCCTGATCCGAAATTGTTTACGCATGCGGGGAAAACATATTACATGCCTTTTGAATCGACTGTGTGTATTACGAAATGTTGGTTTTATAATTCTCAAGACACAGTTTACAAGTCTGTTGCAGAACTGAAAGAGGTCTATGAACGTGCTACGGCACAGGATAATATTTTGATATTGAATATACCTCCTGCGACCAATGGAAAAATGAGGCAAGGAGATATTGAGTTGCTGCAGAAATTGAAGAAAGTGATAAAATAATATCCTGAGTTTGCTGGTATTCAGAAATCGTGTATTTTTGCAGCAATTAATATCAAACTGCTATGAAAAGAAAACTTTTATGTTCCGTTTGGGCTGGGTGTTTGTCATTGGGAATGCTTTCCGCTCAGGAATTCCATCTGCAGCCCACTCCTCAAGTTTATGAAACCCTTCAAGACAGCATTGTCCTGCCTGATGCCTATCGATTTTCGGCAGACGTCGAAGGGGCGGTTTCTGATGCCGTTCGTCTGCTCGGTACGTTGTTGCCTGGCCATCAGGAGAAGGCTGATTTTCGAATTACCGTGGGCGTAAAAGGAGATAAGACTGTACGTAAGTATGCCCACTTGATACCGTCCAAAGCCGAAGGTTATTACCTGAAAGTTGGTAAGAACGAGATTGTAATAGCAGGTGCCGATGCTCGTGGTGCCTATTACGGTGTACAGACTTTAGCACAATTGCTGACTTTGCCTAAACTGCCTCTGGTTGAAGTGACAGATTATCCTGATATCCCTTATCGTGGGGTGGTCGAAGGTTTTTACGGCACACCTTGGAGTCATGAAGCCCGTTTGCGTCAATTGGAGTTCTACGGCCGCAACAAAATGAATGTGTATCTTTATGGTCCGAAAGATGATCCTTATCACAGTACCCCAAACTGGCGAAAACCTTACCCTGAACGTGAAGCTGCTCAGCTGAAGGAATTGGTGGACAAGGCAAAAGAGAACAATGTCATTTTCTATTGGGCTATTCATCCGGGGCAGGACATCAAATGGAACGACGAAGATCGTCAGAATCTGCTCAATAAGTTCGAAAAAATGTATCAGTTAGGTGTACGAGGTTTTGCCGTATTTTTCGATGATATTTCGGGAGAAGGTACGAAAGCAGACAAACAGGCAGACTTGTTGAACTACCTGGACGATCATTTTGTAAAGGTGAAAGGTGATGTGGAGCCGCTTATTATGTGTCCTACGGAATATAATAAGGCATGGTCCAACGTGAAGGGAGGCTATTTGACTACTTTGGGAGAGAAGCTGAACAAAGGTATTCAGATAATGTGGACAGGAAACAGTGTGATCGCTACCATTGACCGTGAAACGATGGATTTCATCAATCCGCTTCTGAAACGTAAGGCTTACATTTGGTGGAATTTCCCTGTATCTGATTATGTACGCGATCATCTGCTTATGGGGCCCGTCTATGGCAATGCACTTGATATCAAGGACGAAATGGAAGGTTTTGTCTCTAACCCCATGGAACATGCCGAAGCGTCCAAGATAGCTTTGTACAGTGTGGCCGATTATGCATGGAATCTGTCCGATTACGATAGTGACTTATCGTGGAAGCGAGCCATTAAAGACTTGATGCCCCAACATGCTGCTTATCTGGAAACTTTTGCTGCTCATAATTCCGATTTGGGTGCTAATGGGCATCGTTTCCGTCGCGAAGAGTCCGTTGCTTTGCTACCTGCTTTGGAAGCTTTGCTTTCTACGTACGAAAAACAGCATATCATTGACGAGGATGCTTGGCGTCAGGTTAATGAAGAGTGTTGTAAAATTGTCACTGCATCCGATATTTTGTCTGTATCTCAGGAGAACCAACCATTCATTGCCGAAATAACGCCTTGGCTCATGCAGTTTAAACTGGTGGGACAATATGGTGAGGCTGTCCTGCAGATGATGCGTCGGGCCGTGACAGACAAAACAGGCTTTGAAACGGCTTATGAACATGCAAAATCCTTGCAGTTGCTGATGTATAAGGTCGATACTTCTTACAATCAGAATCCCTACCAGCCTGGAATCAAGAGTGGAAGCAAGGTGCTTCTTCCTACGTTCTATGCTTTGTTTGAGGCGAGTGTCGGACTTTATAATCAAGCTTATCAGGCTGCATTGGATACACGTGCGGTGTATATGCCATATACTTGGAACAGTGATGTGCCTCAGTTGGCGGCCCTGCCAGTATTGCGTAAAGGAAAGATGGGAAATGTGTCTCCTTCTAACGAAGTGATCCACTGGCAGGCAGGAGGTGAGGCTTTGTTGATGATGGATCAGATGCGTACATTGAAAAGTCTTACTGTCGATTTGGGTATAGCTGATGCTCCGAAGCTTATTCGTTTGGAAATAACAGCTGATGGGCAAAGATGGGAAGCCATTCCTCTCCAACCTGTTAATGGAAAGACTCGTTTTAAGGCAGAAGTAGAAGGACGGAATGTACAAAAAATCCGTCTGACCAATATCACAGGACAGGAACAGAAAGTTTACTTTAAACAGTTTGGATTTGAAGAAAAGTAAACTCTTCTTTTTTCGAGATAACAGGTAGGGTTTTAATTGTTTTTAGGCACAGACTTATATGAATGTCAAATGGGATCGTTCGTATAATCTGTGCCTAAATTTTTGTTAGTGGAAGATTTTTCTGTAGATAGTTTGTGCCATGCTAGTGGCGTCTCCTTCTGTCTCCTGTAGATAAGGATTCTGTTTCTGCGTCCAAGCTTCTTCCTGTGCATAGAAGTCTATATTTTCAGGTTCTTGTCCGTTCAACTTGGCTTCCAGATAATCAAAATAGGCCTTCCAGCGCAGGTAATAGAAATCTTTTAGTAGCCCGTTCCATTCCTTATGAGCATAGTCCCTCAGGCCTCCTGCATCGGCAGCTTGCCGATTGCCCCATGTGGTAATCTGCACACGGGCATTCCATTCCAGCCAGTCTTTTTCGGCGTCTGTCTTGCCCATGTTTCGGGCCATTCCTATCCATTTTCCCAAGCGAAATTCATCACGCGTGCCCAGCAGACTGTCCTGTAGCTCTATCAGGTGCAGGAAGCGGGAGGAAGCTGCTTTGAACAGTTCTTTTTCTCCAGCGAGATAGGCACTTGTCACGACGGAATAAACCAAACGACCTTTTTCGGCTACGGCTTGACGCACGATATCTACCAGATCGTATTCAAAATTGTTATTACCTTTAAAGTGAGGAGCAGCTTCTACCATCAGTCCGGCTGCTTTGATAACGTCCTCCGGCTTATAATAGTCTTGCATTTCCGACCAGCTGGAAGCTTGATAAGCCCTGAGCGAAGGACGTGCGCAAAAAATGGATTCGTGTGTGCCTTGCTGGGTAGAAGATGGAGGGCAGTTGTAGATGCTGGTTCGTAACAGTTCCCATGCTTCCTCGATTTGTGGGTCACTTTTTCCGTAGCGTGCCCGGATGTAGTCTTTTAACCATTCGTCACTGGTGAAGATGGATTTGCGCCAAGGCAGTTCACATAGCAGTTCGTACATCACGGGGTTGTTCTCTATTCCTTCCATCGTTAGGCCTACCCCCTTTAATGTTTGTCCAAAACGGCTGTCTCGAGCTTTGTAGAATTCATTGATGACATGTGTCATTTTTCCGTGCAATCCTACATTGCCACCGTAATTGAGCAACATGCAATAGAGCCAGTCATGAGCGCCAAATCCGTTTTCACGATACCATGTTGAGGATGGATCGCCCCATTGTGGACGGCTTTCCGAGTACAAGTCAAGCACAATCAGGTCGCCTGCGGGCAAGTTGGCTATCATCTCTTCATAAGGACACCGTTGCCAGGCCTGTGCCACCCATACGGCGTTCGGGTTGGCCCGCTTCATAGCGGCGTGAATAGCTTTCCCAGCAGTATCGAGGTCTACACCCGCTACGCTGCCCCCTTCGTGGAAGGGATCCATACTGTAGTAGTTGGCTTTCCCGTAGAGTTTGGTCAACTCTTCGTAATAGAGGTCGGCTATATGTTGAAACTGCTGATCGGTAGGCTGTAGGATGGCAGGACGACGGTAGCCGCACCACAGACCGGGCTCGGACACTTCCAGTCCTAGCTTCTCTTTGGTGTTATTGGGCACCATGCCTGAGTAGCCGGGTAAGACCGGTTCTATGCCGAATTCCCGCATGCGTTTGAGTATTTTCTTTTGTAATTTCTCCTGTTGCTCATACCAGTTGGCTGTATTGGGACCTCCCCAGGCTTCCAGGTTGTTCATCAGCCACCAGGCCTGGAAAGCGGGTCCTGCCACGAAGTTGTTCACCTCATCCGTGCTGTAGCCCAGTCGTATAAGTACGTTTCGCCACACGCTGGCTGTACCAGTGATGGTCAGGGGAAGGTTGATGCCATGTAGGGCCATCCAGTCTATTTCTTGTTGCCATCGCTCCCAGTCCCAGAAAGCCATGGAGTAGGAGTGGGTACAGTAGTTCAGGTAGTAGCGATGCTTCAGCGTTGTTTCGTGTCGTTCCTTTTTCGTGACGGCAGGGAGTACATCCGGCAGCTTGGCTTGCATGTTGTTCCATGTCAGGTGGATACCGGCGTAATACTTCAGATACCAGTGGATACCTGTCGCAATACTTACATGATTATTTCCTCGTATAACAACCTTTTTCCCTTTTTGGTCGAGTTCAAAGAAATCTATATCCGACTTTACATATTCGATGACAAACTTGCGGGAGGCGTTTGTGTCGATACGTTCCAATAATCCGTTGATGGGCGTTCCTGCCTGGCTTGTCAGTGTCAGAAAGAGAAGGCCGATCAGTGTAAACGTTAGTTTTGGCATAAGCAATCCAGCTTTTTAAAGTTTGAATATGGGTGGATTATAAAGTTTATCGGGGCAGGTTGAATACTTCACCAGCTTTCATCTGTTTTTCAATCACTTTACGGGTGAAGGGATCAAATACTTTCAGCAGACCGCCTTTTTCCGAAGTGATATGGATACTTTCTGTTTCGCCGTTATGATAGGTGGCACTGACTAAGAAAGCCCCCATGGCTCTAAGATTTTTGAAAGAAGCATTTTGCCAACTCATCGGCAAGGCGGGGAACACCCGTATGATGCCAGTGTGACTTTGCAGGAGCATTTCCTGTATGGCTGATGCGCAGGCGAAGTTGCCTTCTAGGGTAAAAGGACGATACGTGAAGCCAGAAAACCCTTGTTTCAGTTGGTCACCGTTCAGATGGAAACTATTGGGCGAACAAAAGGCTTTGGCAAAGATATGGAGTGAGCGTGCAGCGGCATCACCATCGAATACACGGGCCTGGAGGTTGGCAAGCCAAGTGTAGGTATAACCGACCCATCCCTGAGTTCCCAGCTCTTGGAAATGGTGGATGGAGCGTTCGATGAGGCGGCGGGCTTCTTTTCCCTGTGATACGTCTAAAAGTCCTAGCGGATGGATGGCCAGCAGGTGCGATAAATGGCGATGAGTGTATTCAAGTGGATAGTTGGGAGCGATGGTCAGGCCGGTACTGTCTGTTGCTAGGTTGGGCCATTCGCTTAGCTGCTTTTGCCAGTGTGCAGTTTCCTTGTCCAATTGTAAGTGTTTGGCCATTTCGATAGCGGCTTGATATGTGAAGCGGATGCATGCCAGATCGAAATTGGTGGTCTGTTTGAACCAGGCTTCCAGACTATTGTCATTGATTTCGGGCGAACTGGACAAGGGAAGTTTGCGTTTCCCGTTCTCGTCTTTTACGGAAATGTTCTCAAAATAGCGTGCCGCTTCCTTCACCCAAGGATATGCCCTCGTGCGTAGGAAGATGTCGTCGGCTGAGTATTTCCATTGCAGGTAAAAGTGTTGTGCGAGCCATCCCGAAGCAGTGGGTTGGTGGGAGTATTGATTCCATCCACCCAAATTCTTGCCGTCTAGCGTTGAGATACAGGGCACGTTCAAGCCTTCTACGCCAAAGAACTGGCGTGTGTAGGCTTCGCTGTTTTCCTTGATCTGCCAGAGCCAGTCGGTGAAGACGGCGGATTCTTCCAGGTGATTGGCTGCATACCCCGGCCAGTAGCTCAGTTGTGTGTTAAGGTCGTTGTGGAAGTCGCCTCTCCAGGGTGGAGTCTGGCCGTTATCGGCCGTCCATACGGCTTGCAGGCAGATGGGAGGCGCATCCTTGCGCGAGGCGGCACCGAATTTGTACATTTCCAAGTACCATTGCCTTTCCAGTGTTGGGTCATCGGGCAGGCTGAGACTGCATTGTTCCCAGTAGTTTTTCCACCAGTCTGTATGTTCGTGCAATGCGGTTGTGAAGTCCTTTGCGTAGTTATCCATTTGTTGGGAAGCTTGTGTGGCTTCGCTGTAGGGAGTGCCTTGTGTGGTCAGGCAGAAAGTTCCTTCCAGAGTCTGAGGGGCGGGCTGTTTCCATCGTACGTCTATCTCATAACTTACGTTTCCGTAGGCTTTTTGTCGGTAGGTGATATGGCCTTTTTTGACGATCACTTTTCCTTTTTTATAGCCCAGACGTGCCAGTGAATTACGTTCGATTTTTGTTCCTTGAGGAACTTCGTAAGAAGGAGCTTCCAGCAAAATCTCAGGCTTTTGTGGAAGATGGGTGAATCGGAAATGTCCAACTTTGTCTGTGGCGTTGGTGAAGATTTGGGCAGTCGTGCCATTTTCCCATGTGATGGTACATACAGCTGTGTGAACGTCCAATTCTGTACTTTTTACTTTCCCTAAACCTGCGATAGGTATTTCGATGGCACCTGCAGGAATTTTGGAAGGAGCGATGTCTATACTCGTACGGTCGTCGATTAACCTGTAGACGGGACTCATGTCCTTCTTTTCTACGGCTTCACAGATGAAACGGAATGTATAGTCGGAGCCTGAAAACTCTTTGACGGGACGCAGGTCCCACAAATCGGCACGGTCAAGAGCCAGGCGTAGCCTGTCACCTTTTTGCCATATGAGCGCTCCCATGATGCCGTTGCCCAAGGGGATACCTTCGTCCCAAACTTGGGGTAGTTGTCCGAACTGGAGACCGTGGGCTGAAGCCGGAATGTCTGTGGGGTGGAATACTCTGGCGGTGGTTTCGAAAGGTAGTCCGCCGGTAGTCTGAGTTGCATTAAGCTGACCCAGGCTCGTGGCCATAAGCACGAGCAAGCCAATGTTTCTTGTTTTTTTCATGGAGAATATTGTTTTTCTTTGCAAATATAATTCTTTTATATACAAATCTGTTAGAGGATCGGAGCTATTTACTGTTTTTACTTCGTCTTTATTCTCGCTTGATATGGAATTTAAGAGGGTTTTGTCTTGCTGTTTTTCAATTTAATAAAAAGAGGCTTAAATCTCATGATTATATTAATTTTGTGGTGGCTTGGCAAATTCTTTGTGGATGCCATTCTTCAAATAAAAAAACTCCGTATTTTTAGCCACTGATAAATGAATGACTTAAAATATAAACATAAATGATGAATAATAGAATTACAGAGCTTTTTGGGATACAATATCCCATTATCTCGGGTGGAATGGTGTGGTGTAGTGGTTGGCGGCTTGCCTCGGCTGTCAGCAATGCAGGTGGATTGGGACTGATAGGCTCCGGTTCGATGAATGCCGATTTGCTGCGTGAGCACATCCGGAAATGCCGGGCTGCGACCGACAAGCCTTTTGGCGTGAATGTGCCCCTCTTATACAAGCATGCCGATGCCATGATGGAGGTCATCATGGAAGAAAAAGTCCCTGTGGTGTTTACGTCGGCCGGAAGCCCGAAGACCTGGACGGGGAAACTGCACGGGGCGGGAATAAAGGTGGCGCATGTCGTGGCGAGTACAAAGTTTGCCCTGAAATGCCAGGAGGCAGGAGTGGATGCCGTGGTAGCCGAAGGGTTTGAGGCCGGAGGACACAATGGCAAGGAAGAAACAACGACGATGGTTCTGGTTCCTCACGTCAAGGGTAGCGTGGACATTCCTTTGATTGCCGCCGGAGGTATCGCTACGGGGAACGGTGTATTGGCTGCTTTTGCACTGGGAGCGGAGGGCGTGCAGATGGGTACACGCTTTGCGCTTACCCAAGAAAGCTCGGCAAGCGACGGGTTTAAGGAACTGTGCATCGGCCTTCAAGAAGGAGAAACCATGTTGTCACTCAAGAAGGTAGGCCCTACCCGCTTGATAAAGAACGAATTCTTCCGCCGGGTGGAAGAAGCCGAAAACAGAGGCGCTTCCGCGGAAGAATTGAAGGAAATCCTTGGTTTCGGGAGGTCGAGGAAGGGTATATTCGAGGGAGACCTCATCGAGGGTGAGCTCGAAATCGGGCAGGTCTCATATATGATTAAGGCGATTCCCACGGTTCAGGACGTTTTTGACGAGTTGCTCCTGGAATACAGGGAACAGTTGAGCCGTTTGGCTGAAATGTAGCGCGTCGGGTGCGGGGCGTGAAGTTGCTGTAACTGCAACAGCGGAACCCCTGACGACACGTCTTGTCAGGAAGGCAAGCATGCCTTTCCGTCGCGCGAGGGGTTCCTGCTGGCAGAAGTGGCGGTCGGCTACCTGTTTTTGCAGGCCGACGCCACTTGTTATGTCTGTTTTATCAATCCGGCAAGTTCAGATTACAACCGCCATTTGTCTTTGAAGTACTGTATGTTCATTGGCACGGGGCGTCCTTCAAAGTCTACCGGATATTGTGCGCCTTGTCTGGTGAGCGTTTGCTCCATCTTGCCTAGAAGTTCCAAAGCCTTTTGCGGGTATTTCTCAGAGACTTCTGCCCGCTCTTCCGGGTCATCTTTCAGGTTATAGAGGATACAGTCCGGCCGTTCGGGATGTTCTGGGTTGTAATAGTAGACCAATTTCCAGTCGCCTTCGCGGTACACGGTGAAGTAGCTACCCCGGTGATTGTGTGGGAAGTGCATCAGGAACGTGTTCTTGTGTTGCGCGTCTGCTTTCCCTGTCAGCAGGGAGCTCAGGTCATTCCCGTCTACGGCATGGTTGACGGGTATGGTCGCTTCGGTCAGTCGAGCCAAGGTAGGATAGAGGTCTGTCACGTTACCCATCTGCGTCTGTACGGAGTTTGCCGGAATAGGTAAGGCTTTTTGGAATTTGTTCTTCTTATCCGGCTCTCCCCAGGCGACGATGAATGGCACGCGCATGCCTCCTTCAAACTCCGACCCTTTCTTCCCTCTTAACGGGGCTGACGAACTGTATTCGCGGGCTGGCCCCAGGGGAGCGTCCGACCCGTTGTCGCCTAGGAAAATAATCAGTGTGTTTTCGGCAATGCCCAGTTCCTGCAAGTGGTCCATGAGGTCGCCCAGTGATTTGTCCATGCCTTCTACCAGAGAGGCAAAAGCTTTGGCTTGTTCTGATTTGCCTGGGTCGGTGTAATGATCCATGAAGCGCGGATCTGCCTCGAAGGGGGCGTGCAGCGCGTATTGCGCCATATAGAGAAAGAAAGGCTTTTTCTCCATTACTGCCGTGTCTATTTGCGCTTTCGCTTCAATGGTCAGGGCTTCGGTTAGGAAGGTGTGCGTGCCGTGGTACTTCTCCAGTCCCGGCACGGCTCTTGGTTTGTAGCCTTTGATGTTTCCGTATCCGTTTTCGCCGTAGTAGCTGCCCGGCTGGCCGATGGAAGAACCGGCGATATTCACGTCGAAACCAATGTTTTGCGGGAACTCTCCCTCGCTGTCTATGCATCCGAAGTGTGCCTTACCTACATGGATGGTCTTGTAGCCTTGCTCGTGCAACATGCGTGGCAGGGTCCAGTCGCTTTTCCTCAGGCCTTGCCAGTTCCATTCCTTGGGGCCATATTGGTTGCGGTTATTCGTTTCCGAGTTGATCCAGTTTGTCGTATGGTGCCGGGCGGAAGTTTGCCCGGTCATAATGGACGTGCGCGAAGGTGAGCTGACGCTGTTAGCGTAGAACGTGGAGAAGCGGATGCCTTGGTTGGCCAACCGTTCCATGTTCGGCGTACGATACCAGTCGTTCAACGGATGCCTTTGGGGATTTCCGTCTTCATCTGTCAGGAACGGGCATGACGTGTCCATCAATCCCATATCGTCCACCAGAAAAAGAAGGATGTTGGGCCGTTCCTGTGCCTGGAGGAACGCGCTTGAGGCGAGCAGGCCTCCTATGAATATATTTCTCATATTACGTTTGTTTTAAGAGGTTATCAGTCTCTTGCAAAAGAACAGATTTTTCATCAAATGAATATCCGCCATTTACCATAAGTTTATTCATCCCTTGGCTTCATCGCCGGTGGAGCTTGGTTCCAGTATGGGTGGAACTTGGTTCCAATAGGGATGGAACCAACGCCTTCTTCTTCGTTAAGTGGCTTTGGTGTTTTGCGGATATTCGTATTTCATTAAATCCTATGTCAGTTGGCATTAAAACAGGCGGGGACTTTCTTTAAATGTGAAGCCCCCTCTGTTTTTAGTTTGTCTGGTGCAGGTTACCAGTTCGGGTTCTGTTCCAGGTTAGGATTGAGTGACGTCTCTCGGAGCGGTATCGGGTACAGGTAGTCCTTGTCTGGATCGAAGCTGCGTGAGTCTGCAGACTGGACGATGATAAAGCCGTTTTCATCCAGTATGACGTCTGTGCCCGCCACGATTTCCGGATAGGCCGTGGCATCGAATTTGATGCCCAGTATCGCTCTCGGTAGTTCCGTTTCGGCTGTTTTCCAGCGGATGATGTCATCGTAGCGCAAGGCTTCGCCGGACATCTCGGCTCGGCGTTCGCGGCGGATTTCTTCCCGCATATCCAGTCCGTGTTGCTGCACGAAGGTATTGGTCAGGTCGGGCAGCTGGTTGGGATCGCCTTGGAAGCGACGTCTCAACAGATTGATGGAGATGTCCAGGTCGTCGTCGCTGATAGCTTCGTTCAGTTCGTAAGTAGCTTCCGCATAGATGAGCAATACTTCTGCGTAGCGTATCAGGATGTTGTTTACATAGACGGCAGTCGGTTCGTAATTATACGCACCTTCCACTCCATACTTTTTAAACATGTATCCCGTACGTGTCTGGCTGAAAAAACTGGGCAGGAATGGACTTCCGCCGTAGTCGTCGCCAGGTTTCCACAAGGTCAGCGCCATTCTGGGGTCACGGTTCTCGAATTCCTGTCCGGCGGGCAGATATTCCACGGTGTAGGCCGATTTGTCGATGGGCAGTCCGTCCTTGCAAAGGAAATTGTCCGCCATATACTTGGTCGGCTCGCAGTCGAAGTCGTTGATGACGTAGCGCGGTATGGGGTTGAACGTACCGTCCGCTTCCGAGTAGCGGTAGGTCAGGATATGTTCGTCACAGTCAATGCCTGCATACAGGTACAGGTTGCGATAGTCCGGATACAGGCTGTATTCTTGGGAGTCCATGACCGCCTTGGCCGCATTCCTCGCTGTTTGCAGGTAGGTCTCGTAGTTGCTGCCTGTATGGAACTTGTAATGTGTTCCAGCATAGAGGGCGGCACGCCCCAGGAAAGCGTATGCGGCACCCTGCGTGATGCGTCCTACGTCGTCGGTCATCTGGCTTTTGGGCGGGATGTGCGTGGCGGCAAACTGCAAGTCTTCCAGTATTAGTGCCCACACCTCAGCCTTGTCTGCCTTGGCCTGAGTCAGTTCCGGAGCATCCATGTCCAGTGTCTTGGTAATCAGAGGTACGCCTCCGAAGCGGGTTACCAGTTGATAATAGTAGTAAGCACGGAAGAAACGTGCTTCGCCGGCATACCGGTTCTTCACCTCTTCGGTCACGTCGGCCTTTTCATAGTTCTCCAGAAAATCATTTGTGACGCGGATCATTTCGTAGCAGTTGTCCCATGTATCATCGGTATTGGGCGCAACATAAGTGCCTGAACTGATTTCGTTGGCCGAGGCACCAAAGGTGTCTGCACTGCGGTTATCCACCTGATACGTGATGTTCATCTGGTCGTACAGCTTGTTCAAGCCCAGCCGCAAATCCTCTTCCGTGTTCCAGAAAGTCGTGGGCGAGAGGACTGTCAACGGTTCTCTTTCCAGGAAGTCGCTACAACCGGTCGTGGTTAATGCGACGATAGCTCCTGCTAAAATATATTTGATAGCTTTCATAATTGCTCTATTTAAAATACAACATTTACACCAATGGAATAGTTACGCATAATCGGATACATGTAACCTGCTACTGTATTCAGTTCCGGGTCGTAATATTTAAACATTTTGCTGAATTCAAACAGGTTCTCACCACTGAAGTAGATTCTTACTTTCTCCAGTTTGGCTTTTTGAGTCCACTCTGGTTTCAGGGTATAGCCCACTTGCAGGTTCTTCAGACGGATGTATGCGGCGTTTTGTAGCCAGTGTGACGAATACTGGTAGTTATGAGGCGTACCGGCATACAGCCTGGGCAGCAATGCGTTCGGATTGTCTGGTGTCCAATAATCGGAGAAGTAAGTATAAGAGTAATTGCTCCAAGAATCCTTGAACGGTTGGAATACCTCGGCATCCAGGTAGAAATTGCGCTTGCCTACTCCTTGGAACAAGGCCGAGAAGTCTATTCCCTTCCAGTCACCGCCGAAACGCAAGCTGAACTCATACCGCGGCTGTGTGGTACCCAGATAGACCAAGTCGTTCGGTGCGGAAATCTTTCCGTCGCCGTCTTGGTCAATGTAGTGGATATCACCGGCGTCCTGTATGGCCGAATTGAATGCAGGAGAGCTCTTGGCCTCTTCCGTGGTCTGGAAATAACCGTCGGTCTCGTAGCCGAAGATGGCTCCGATGGAGTAACCTTGTATCTTTTGGTTGATACCGGCCGTAAAGCCCGTGTATTCCACACCGTAATCCACCAGTTTGTCCTTGCGGTCCGAGAGACTGAAGTTTACGAAGTAGTTGAAATCTCTCACTTTGTCGCGCCAGCCGATGGAGGCTTCCCAGCCTTTTACCACCAATTCTCCGTAGTTACCGGTCGGTACGGTAATACCGATGATGCTGGGCACTTCGATATTTACCAGCATGTCCTTGTTCCGCTTATGGAAATATTCTCCTGTCACTGTCAGCCGGTTGTTGAGAAAGCCCATTTCCAATGCGACGTTCGTCATCTCTACGGTCTCCCAGGTACGGGTCTCGGACGGCAGTTGGGACAATACAGCCCATTGCGCCAGCTCGTTTTGGAAGGGGTAATATCCTTCTACGGCATATTGGGCGATGTGGTCGTACAATCCTAGTCCGTTCTGGTTACCCAACTGGCCCCACGAAGCGCGCAACTTCAGGTTGGAGAAGATGTCTTGGTCCTGCATGAAGGCTTCTTCCGTAATGCGCCAACCTACGGAGAAGGAAGGGAAGAAACCCCATTTGTTCTGTGACGAGAAGCGGGAAGAACCGTCCGCGCGGAAGTTTGCTTCAAACAGGTAACGCGAATCGTAAGCGTAGTTTAACCGCATGAATCCAGATAACAAAGCCCAATGCGTCTCATCTCCGTCGTTGGACCATCCGTCGGTGGCTCCTAAGTCCAAAGCGGGCAATTCGTTGCCGATGATGTTGAGGCGCTCGGCCTGTATCATTTTATAATGCTCCATTTCGGCTGACCATCCGCCCAATACGTTGATGTCATGTTTCCCGAAAGTCTTGTTATATTCCGCCAGCAATTGGCCTGTGAAGTAGCGTGTATTCATGGCTTGTTCCGTCAGGCGGTTGTCCCCGCTCTGTCCGGCGGCCATGGACGTCAGCCCGTTCGGGCCGTATTTACCATAGGCGCGGCGCCACTCAGTGACTTCCTGCGACTCAAAGCGTGCGCCTCCCACGGCCTTCAGTGTAAGTCCGTCTATCGGTTTGTATGCCAAAGTGAAGATACCGTCGATGACGTTGTTGTAGTCTTTACCTATACCGCCTTCGCGTAAAGCCTGGATGGGGTTTGCCTGCATGCGGTAGCGTGCATAGTTACCGTTCTCGTCATAAATCGGCATGTTGGGGCCCGCTTGTATGAAGGTGATGTAGGGAATAGTCCATGCACCGAACTGCGGGTGATACTTCTTGTCTGTACGTGCGAACGTAATACGTGAGTCAAAATTCAGTTTGTCTTTGATGATATCCGTGTTCACATTGGAACGGATGTTGAAACGGTCGAAGTTGTCCGGCCCGTATTCAGCGAACATACCGTTCTGATCCAGCCATCCGGCGGAGAACAGGTATTTGAGCGATTCCGTCGAGCGGGATATGGTCAGGTTGTGTTGTTGTTGGAAACTGTGGTCCATCATCAGGTCTATCCAGTCCATGTCAGCGGTGTAAATCCAATCATTGCCGTTGGGTATGGATACGGTAGAGTGGTTGTTGATGGCTTCGATAGCTTCTTCCGTGAAGTTGGGAGACAATCCCGCGTTGGTGAATGCCAGATTGGACAGGCGAGCATGTTCGGCTGCCGTTGTGCTTTCCGGAATGCGTGTAGGTGTGTTGAAAGAGAAATTGCCGCTATATTCTACGCGAACTTTGGACGATGTGCCCGACTTGGTCGTAATCAGGATGACACCTTCAGCCGCACGCGAACCGTAGATGGCAGCGGAAGCCGCGTCTTTCAGCACGGAGATGCTTTCGATGTCTTGCGGGTTGACTTGGTTCATGTCACCGGGCATGCCGTCAATCAACACCAAAGCCCCTTCGGAGTTCAACGAAGCGTCACCACGGATTTTGATGGTGGAGAATTCGCCGGGTTGTCCGGCGGCAGAGCTGACTGTCACACCTACCATGGTGCCTTGCAAGGCGTCGGACACACTTTTGATGGGACGATCCTCAATGACATCCGAATCGATGCTCTCCACGGCTCCTGTCAGGTTTACTTTCTTCTGCGTACCGTAACCTACAACTATGACTTCGTCCAGTGCCTCACTGTCTTCTTGCAGCGTGATGGTATAGGTGTTTGCATTGCCTACGGCTACCTGCTGTGTGTTATAGCCGATGTAAGACACTTCCAGGGTTACACCTTGCGGTACATCCAAGTTGAATTTACCGTCGATATCCGTGATGGTACCGTGCGTAGGGTCTTCCTTGACAATGATATTGGCTCCGATAACTGGCAGGCCTGATTCATCTTTTACCACGCCGCTGATGGATTTGCTTTGTTGGGTGGAAGGCGACGCCGTTTGTTTTTGTATGATGATGTACTTGTCCTGGAATGTAACCGTGCAGCCGGTTCCTTCCAGCAGTTGGCCCAATACCTGCTCTACGGTGCCTGCCTGAGGCAGTTGACTGATGACGCGACTGTCATCTATGTCTTGTATCTTGTAATTGACAAGCAGGTGGGTCTGTTCTTCAATTTGTTTGAATACTTCTTTCAGTGGTAAGTTGTTGCCGGTCAGGTTCACATGCTGTGATTGCGCATACGACAGTATACTGAATGATGATAATGTGATAATTAGTATAGCTTTAGAGAGTTTTTTCCACTTCTCTGTTGGTATTAGATGGGTTAATTTCATAATCTTTGTACATTTGAAATTGAACAATAACTTTTTTACGTTTTTCTAGCCGTTCTGCGGCGGTTGTTGCGGTTTCAAACCCCGGAAAGAATGGTTGGCGCTGCTCTTTCCGGTTTTCTTTTTTATCATAGGCGTTTATTTTTGAGTTGCGGTACTGTTTAATCGGGTTATTTTCTCTTTATGAATATCCGCAAAACACCAAAGGCATTTAACAAGGAAGAAGGCATTGGTTCCATCCCTATTGGAACCAAGTTCCATCGGCGATGATGCCAAGGGATGGATAAACTTATGGTAAATGGCGGATATTCATTTCTCTTTTTCCCAATAGTTTGGAGATCCTTTTAGTCTTTCTTCCTTTAGGATTTGTTTGAATTTGTCGACAATGTCGGGGTATTGCATGGCAATATTTTGTTTTTCTCCTATGTGCTCTTTCAGGTTGTATAGTTGGTCTTCTTTGGAGTTGCCAAGTTCGATGTTTACCGCTTTGTTGTAGGCCGGGCCGTTGTTTGGCTCAATGTATTTGTACGTTCCATCGCTTATTGAGAGAGATTGGGATGCCTCTATGATATAATCCCGTCCAGTGGAATCTTTTCCCAAAAGTGCCTGTAAGCGGTTCTGGCTGTCGGGGCCTGCGCTTTCTCCCATGTCCTGGCCTACTAGTTCTTCCATGGACGCGAATAAGTCGATGTGTGAGAACAGCAGGTTGGAGACGTCCGGCTTGACAGACTTCGGCCATGATACGATGAACGGGACTCGTGTCCCTGCTTCAAAGTTGCTGTATTTTCCTCCTCTTAAGGCTCCGGCAGGACGGTGGTCGCCCAGTTGTTCGACGGATTGGTCTTTATAGCCGTCGTCTACTACCGGTCCGTTGTCACTTGTTAATATAACCAAGGTGTTTTCGCGGATGCCGTTTCTGTCAAGCGCTTCCATAATTTGGCCTACGGTCCAATCGAATTGTAAAATGGCATCCCCACGGTATCCCATACCACTTTTGCCGCGGAAACGGTCGTGCGGATAGCGGGGAACATGGATGTCGTTTGTCCCTACATATAAGAAGAACGGTTTTTCGTTATGTTCGTCGATGAAGCGGATTGCTTTTGCGGCAATTGTATCGGCGATGTTTTCATCCATCCATAGCGCTTTGCCTCCGCCTTTCATGTAGCCGATGCGGGAAATCCCGTTTACGATAGCCATGTCATGGCCGTGTGACGGTTTGAGTTTCGTCAATAATTCCGGGTGGTCTTTCCCTAAGGGCTCTCCTTCGAAAGGTTTTTGGTAGCTGACGAAAATGGGGGCGGACGCGTCATAGTTCATGACACGCTGGTTTTCCATCCAAACGCAAGGTACTCTGTCGCCGGTAGCTGCCATCAGGCAGGAATAATCGAAACCCAGGTCGGAGGGGCCGGGCGTGACTTTCCCGTTCCAATCTTGAGTCCCGGATTTGTCTCCCATGCCGAGATGCCATTTCCCGACGGCGCCAGTCGCGTAACCGGCGGCCTTGAAGATATCCGCTATCGTAGTTTGTTCCGGGCGGATGACCATTCCGGCATCACCTGTGGCTATGCCGGTGTCGTTTCTCCTCCAGCTATAGTGCCCGGTGAATAGTGAGTACCGTGACGGGGTGCTGGTGGAAGCTACCGCATGGGCGTCGGTAAAGCGTATGCCGCTGGCCGCCAAGCTGTCTACGTGTGGAGTGCATATCCTTTGAGCGCCATAGCAACTCAGATCTCCATATCCTAAGTCGTCGGCCACAATAAATATGACATTGGGAGCTTTTTCTGCCTCTTTGGCGGCTGAATTATTGCGCTGTTGGCAACAGGCAAATAATGTTGGGCTTAAAGCGATTAAAAAGGTTAATTTGTTGTCCATAGGTGCTTTTCGTTTTTATTTGGATTCAATTTAATAAATAATCACGTTGTTGTCTTGTATCTTATAGCGGAAACCTGCCAGTTGCCGGAGAATGCCGAGGATAGATTCCAGTGATTCGCCGGGTAGGAATTTCAGGTTATAACGACCTTCTGCGTGGCGTATCGCGTCATATTGGAATTTCACGCTGAACTCTCGTTCCAGTGCGTCGGCAATCTCGCTGAACGTGGCATGCTCGAATATCAGGTAACCGTTCCGTGCCATCTTGAAGAGTGTCATGTCTATGCGGTTCACGGTACCGGTCTGCTCTGTATAGGAATAGCATAGCTGTTCGTTGGGTTCCAGAATGACGGTCTCCTGCTTGGGATTTTTCATGCTGACCAGCACGCTGCCTTCTTCCAGCGTGGTCTTGCTGAATATCTCGTCGGGATAAGATTCGATGGTAAAGACCGTCCCTAAGGCTTGTACGTCCACGCCCAATGTTTTTACGATAAACGGTTTTTGCGGGTTTTTCTTTACCCGAAAGGTCGCTTCTCCTGTCAGGTAGACGGTGCGTGTCTCGCAATGGTCGAATTGCCGGGGGTAGACCAGCAAGGAACCGGAGTTAAGTTGTACTTCCGTACTGTCGGGCAGGAAGATGTTGGAACGTTCTCCGTAGGGGATGAACATTTCCACCAGTTGCGGCACTTCTGGCCGGTGATGTTGTCTTGTCAGCCAGTAGGTGCTTCCAGCGGTGATTGCCAGCAAAACGACGGCGGCCGCGGCTTGTAGCCAATGCGGTAGAAGCCTTTGTGACTTCTTATGCGGATGTAATTGCCGTTGCAGTCGCCTCCAGTCAGTATAAGTCTCTTGTGTGCTTTGACAGTCGGCTTCATCCCAAAGTGATTTTATTTGGCATTCTTTCTCCTCTTGATGGTCGGATGCGCGCAGCCATTTCCCGAACAGTTTTTTCCCCCGTAGCGAGAAGTGTTTTCCATGCGTGTAAAGCCGGAATATGTTTCTGATGGAGTTTGCTGCCATATTTTTCTTTGGTATTGTTTTTTCTTTAAGTTCTTTTATTAATAAGTCGGTTATGTGAGTAAGGGGGGTAAAACGAAATGCGATAAATAGAGTTGTGCGGAAGAATGATAATGATTTTGATAATTAGATAGTTACCTGTTGGTAGGGGAGAGGAAAAGCAAAAACGAAAAGTTTACTCTGCTTTACTTTGGCTTTACTTGGGACTTTACTTTGAACGGTTTGAACGCCCGTCAACTTTACATGGTAATGGAGATGTGATAAACGGAGTAGAGTAGGGTAGGAGAGATGCGGTACATGGGCTGCGAAATGCTTTATTTAGGCGTTTTGCAGCCCTTTTGTGCTTTATAGATAGGATTGGCTTCCCACTTTTGGATAGTTGAAATTTAGTGCTCAAAATAGCGAAAATAGGATGGGGAAGGAGAGTGGCGATTTTAGCGGGAGTATTTCGTTTTTGGGGATTGGATATGCAGTAGGATATGCGTTTGGGTATGCAGATTTGTCAAGAAAAAAACGAAATGTATTGATTGGGTATGCGTTTGGGTATGCAATTTAAGTAAAATTAAAATGGGTTGAATTATACAAGTTACCATTTTACTACCCGTTTTTGTGGCTTTATGTATTATTCAAGGGGGGAAAATACCATATAAAGAATAATGCAAATCAGCATATATGATAGAGTAATATGCTGATTTATAAAAAGGTATCTGGTAATTTCTGTTTTGTTTGTGTTGAAAACGTGCGTGTGTCCCTTTTATTTAGAACAATCTGTGCATACTTCCTAATACTGCATATACTTTCTGTATCATGGAAATAGGAATGTCTTGTGCGCTGTATTCCGGGCTTTTATTGGTGGGGATTAAGCGAATAAAATCTTTTTGGTCTGCTTTTCCTATTCGTTTAACAGTCCGATAGCTTTCTGTCACGATGGCATATATTTCTCCATAGGGGAGATATTGGACGGGATCGGTCATTTCTTTGAGGGCGATATAGTCTCCGTTGCTTAATTCGGGTTCCATAGAATGACCTGTAATATTACACCACACAACACCGGGTTTATTGTAAGGCTCAAAATTTATATAGTAATCCGGATTAATTGTTTGATCATTTAAAACGAGATCGAAACCGCCAATGAAATCTACATTATAATAAGGTGCTCCCTTATATTCATAATTGATGGTCGGGAGTGATAGTGGCTGTGAGGTTTCTTTTAGCATAGAGCCTCGCCCTGTTATTAGCCATTCTAAATTGAGGTGAGGATAATTATCCGCAATAACGGAAAGCCATTTGCTTTGAATATCTGTTTTATTATTTATGGCTCGCCTAATCATGCCATCGCTCGCAGATATTGACTGTTCAAAAGATCTAACACTAATCCCTTGATTTTGTATAAATTGGCTAATTCGTTCAATCATAATTTTATTTTTTCTGTGAAAATAATCACGATTTTGCTTTATATTGTGATAATTATCCTATATATTTGCATCACCGTACTAATATTACCGGTTGTAAAGGTAGTGAAAACGGCTGATATGACAATGAATAACTTTTAAAACAATGTGATATGAGAAAGCGAATAGTAGTAGATCGTGGTGAGATTAAGAAAATCTCAAAGGATTTTAAAGTCACGAGCAAAGCCGTTTGGGAGGCTTTGGTTTATCGCAGTAACAGCAGCAAGGCGAGGCTTATCCGTAAAGTAGCCCTTGAACGTGGAGGCGTTGAAATCGGTGATCAAAAGGAAACGGCATGAAAAAGAAGTTTTTACTCCTCTTTGGAGATGAATTCAAAGAGTATTTCTCTTTGACTGCGAGGCAAAAGGTTTACGTGTGGTATTTCTGCCTGAGCTTTTGTTTTTTATGTATAACTGATGACAGCCCGGTTTGGGCGATTGCCGTGGTGATCTTGAATTTTGCCAATGCCGCCCGCCTGATTAAAAAAGTACCATTAAATATAAAGGAGGATTAACCATGAAAAGAGTATTTCACGTTAAAGAAGATGACACTATCAGAAAATCGTTTGAGGATTTGCTTGATGCGGAAAGAACCTTGTACTCCGCAAGATGCCCCGAAATCGTCAACGAGATGGATGACACGCCCTCTCTATGGCTGTCTTTACAACCTCCTTATGCTCCCTCTCAATCTCGTTCACGGCGTTTTTTAGAACTTGATGAAGAGCCTTACTTCCGCTTGGCCGGCCTTTTGGAATTGACGTATAGAAACTCAACTCCACCGGAACTCCAAACGCAGGGGTTGACCATCCGGATTCGGGATAATAAGGCTTACTTCTGTATCTCAGGTTCAATTTCCTTAGATGATTTGCAAAGGCTTTGCGAACGCTGTCAGGCTGGGCAATCTCCTGATCAATGTAAAAAGTGATACAAAATGATGTTCCCATAATGCTAATGATTTGATTTCGCAAAGGTAAGAAAAATCCCGGACGGTCTTTTGAGGTGGTTCGATTCCGCCTCCGGGGACAAAGTTAAAAGGGTATGGAGTATTTTGGAAAAACAGTATGTGTAACTTACGATGAATTAACATCAGGAAATGATCCGGTAATAAAACCCGGAACATTGAAGTCCTTGCAATACAGGAAACGTGTTGATGTTATTTCTCGTGGAGGCGGTGAAGGAAACATTGCCTTATATGTCTATTCCTCCCTACCTGAACGTTACCGGATTCGCTTTGAGCAAAAGTATGGTGATCCGGTGGAGCTAATCAAGGAGAAGTGCATGAAAGACAGGCTTAAAATAGATGATGCCGCCCGAACATTCTTTGAGGATTATCGATATGAAAAGGCCGGCGAGATGGTGAGCCTTACCGAAAGGAAAAAAGAGGAATACACCATAAACGCCTCGGTACTGAACGAGTTGGTATCCATCCTGAATGACCGGGAGGGCTATCGCAAGGCTTTGGGTGGAAGTACAAAGAAAGTATGGGAAACGATTATCGGAACGGCAGACTGCCTCCGTGATTCTTATGGCCACACGCTGCCTGAAAACGCCGCCCGGCTGAAAGACAAGATAAACCAATACAAGAAAGAGGGGTATTCCTGCCTGATCAGCAAGAAAATGGGAAATGATAACACCCTGAAAATAACCGAGGAAGCCGGTAACATGATTATAGCGTTAAAGCGTAGCAGCGTTCCCGTTTATACAGATGCTCAAATATTCGTGGAATTCAACCGGATTGCAGGCGAGAAAGGCTGGAAACAGCTCCGGAGCATTCAGAGTCTCCGTGGGTTCCTGAATCGTCCTGACATCGAACCGTTGTGGTACGATGCTGTTCACGGGGAGCTGAAAGCCCACCAGCGTTACAGCCGCAAGAATAAGACCGAGCTTCCCTCGATGCGTGACTCCTTGTGGTATGGTGACGGTACGAAAATCAATTTGTATTACAAGGATTACGACAAAGACGGTAAGCTGGTGGTTCGTACCACTCAGGTTTACGAGGTCATCGATGCTTATT
>ERZ779874.67-NODE-67-length-112331-cov-51.377222_pt1 | contig 112331 bp, 84 predicted proteins | sample MGYA00511031_ERZ779874 | MGnify/ENA primary metagenome ERZ779874 (study PRJEB29588, sample SAMEA2156850) | human gut metagenome | biome: human gut; feature: human-associated habitat; material: faeces | place: Denmark | collected 2008/2010 ...
TCATAAACGAACTGCACTCCAAAAGTTTTTTGTCTAACTTTTGGGGTGCAGTTCAACCCCGGTGCAGCCGATGGCATGGCATTTCGGGGAATCGGTCGGGCGGATGCACCGGGGTGCATCCCTACATGCTGGGAAAGCTCCTTATTAGCCCCACGAAAGCTCCGCAGGAGCGTAGAAACAGTAGGGCGGGGCGCAAGCCCCGTTACAATGAAGCACAAAGGGATTAGCCCTGCAAGGGCTGGCGCTGCCAGCCGTAGGACATAGCCGCCCAGCTTATCATGGATGGGCTATCGCCCTGACCATGATGTCGAGGGTGTCGGGCTTGTAGTAGGGATTGGATGCCTGGCGCGCCCGCTCGCGACCCTCATCGCTGAGGGCATACGATATGGCAGCGTCTATCTCGCCGGCGGTGACACCGCAGTGTATCACCGAATCGCCGGCGATTCGCCCCTGCTGCCGCGTGCCTATATCGACCGTCGGGATGTGCATCGAGGGTACTTCCACTATGCCGCTCGAACTGTTGCCTACCACAGCCGACACATATCTGAGAGCCGACAGATAGCGGGTTTTACCAAGCGAGGGTATTCCTACCGCCCTGTGTACGTTGGCCTTGACCCACCGCTCTATAAGTTCCACCAATCCCCCTCCGCGAGGGTCATTGTTAGGGTAGGTGATCAGCACATCGGTCTCCTCATGGCGGTCAAGGGCTTCAAGCAGAGACTCAAACTGCTCTAAGGGGCTGCGGTCATCGGCAGTAGCTGCATGATAGGTCACAAGCAGCGTAGGTCTTTCAAACGCCAGACCTACACTCGCAGCCAACTTCTCACGCGGCCACAAAGGCTCGTTGAGCGCATTATAAACCCCTATCGCCCCCGTATTGATGACTCTCCGGGGGTCAGCCCCCATGGCTATAACGCGCTCACGGTAAGGCTCTGTTGCCGTCAGATGAAGCCACGACATCTGCGTTATGGCATGGCGTATGCTGTCGTCTATAGCCCCGAGCGTCGTTTCGCCTCCGGCAATATGCACTATGGGGATGCGCATAACCAATGCCGCCGAGGCGGCCGCAAGCATCTCGAAGCGGTCGCCGAGTATGACCACTCGGTCAGGACGCAGACGGCTGAACGCCCCTGCCATGCCACGCAGACACTGGGCCATGGCCTTAGCCGTCTGGAGTTCGGAGCCGTCGGTGTCATCCATCGGCACACGCTCCGCCACATCGAAGCCGTCAGCCACAATCTCATCCACCGTGTTGCCGTAACGCGGCATCAGGTGCATGTTGGTAGCGACAATCTTGACCTCGATGCCCTCCATGGCTGCGAGAGCCTTGCTGACGGGACTCAGCAGACCCCACTCTGCCCTCGTGCCGGTTATGACCGCTATGCGCATGTTTGCCGCCATAAGCCTGTTATATCAGTATTAATATATCTGTATCAGAATGCCTGTTCTTCGCCTTTGATGGCGTTGATTACCGTGAAGGCCATTATCTTCAAGTCCAAAGCGAAGCTCCAGTGCTCGATGTACCATATGTCCTTCTCCACACGGCCTTCCATCTGCCACAGCTCCTCGGTCTGACCACGGTAGCCGGTCACCTGCGCCCAGCCTGTGATGCCGGGCTTGACTGCGTGGCGCACCATGTAGGTGTCAATCAGCTTGCTGTATTCCTCGGTGTGCTTCAGCATATGGGGACGCGGACCGACTATCGACATATCCCCTTTGAACACATTGATAAACTGCGGCAACTCATCGATGGACGTGTGGCGCAGAAACTCCCCTACACGGGTCTTACGCGGGTCGTCCTTGGTGGCCTGAAGGTTGTCGGCATCCACGTTGACCTTCATCGTGCGAAACTTATAGCAGTAAAATTCGCGCCCGTACAGCCCGGTGCGCTTCTGCTTGAAAAACACCGGCCCGGGCGACGACAGCTTTATCGCTATCGCCACAGGGATATACACTATCGGCGACAGCGCCAGCATCACCGACGACACCGTCAGGTCGAACGCCCGCTTGAGCAGACGGTTAAACCGCGATTTCAGCGGCGGTTCCTGCAGCGACATTACAGGGATAGAACCCATCGACACCGCATGGAAATTGCCCTGAAGCTGACGCGGAATCTGCGGGACAAAGAAAAAACGCTGCATACGCTGCTCCGCCAGTTTGGCGACGCGTGTGATTTCGTCGGCTTCGGGCGACTCCGAGCTGTAAAATATCTCGTCAACGTGGTTTTCGGCAAGAAACGCCTCAAGCGTCTCCACCCGGCCCCGGTAATATGGTCTGATACGGCTCGATTCATCTGGCACTACCGCCGAAAACACGCCGGCTATGCGGTAGCCGAACACATCCGTGTCATGGAGCTGCTTGAACAGGCGGTCGGTGGCATATCCATGCCCCACGATAACTACCGTGGCGGTGTTACGTCCCATGACGCGAAGCCTGTGGAGGTATCTGCGCATCGCAAACCGCTCTAACAGCAACCCCCACAAAAGCCCAACGTAAAAGAGCATCAGGGCTTTCCACGAGACACCCGTGCGGCCGAGCAGATACAGCACCGCCACAAAGATGAAAGCGTGCAGCAACACTTCCGACACGATGCGGTTAAACACATGTTCGGAACTCGTGGTACGCGAATGGTTTGTGTTATTGGATGTGCGTCCTACCACTATTATGGCAACGAGATTGAGCAATACCCACGCTATGTCAGTAGACAATATCGGGGCTTCCCACCATAAAACCACAATAAGATAATATACCAGATTATATACCACCAGATCCAAAGCCCAATTCACATAGGGCAAGTAATGGCTGTGATGGTTGGATGTAAAATTGGTCGAAGGGGTCATCTTATTAATGATTATCAGGAGTCGGCGTTTACCCCCCCCCCTGTGTTAAACCATGTTAATTCAATGAGGAGTTGTATGCAGGGACGCATCAATCCGCGTCCCTGCTGTCATGTCAGTCGCAGACAGCGACACGCACTCACATCTTGGAGTCGATGAGTTTTATCTTCTCCTCGAGCGAGGCAATATCATCCCTGAGGCGCGAAATCTTACGCTGCATCTCGCGCACCATCTGGTCTCCGTTCTTCGATTTTGACGAGAGGAAACCCATATTGTTTTCATACGTATGCAGCTCGCTCTTACGGGCCTCGCATGCACGAGCCAGCCGTTCACGTTCGCGGTAGAGCTTGTCGCTGTCGCTGATATTGTCTATAGTTTCGGCGAAATTAGCCATACGTGCCTGTGTGCCGCGCAGATCAAGCTCGCGGTACAGCTTGTTGCACAGCTCGTGGTAGGCATCATAGATGCGGTCCTTGTCCTTGAAAGGCACATGTCCGATGGCTGGCCACTCGGCCTGAACCTCCTTGAATCGGGCTATCGCCTCTTCGCGTGGCATGTCGGGCGTGATGGCCTTGAGACGGTCTATCAGTTCGAGTTTGGCCTTGAGATTAGCCTGCTCGGCAGCGCGGGTGTTGCCGGTGACCTTCTTTTTCTGCTCGAAAAAGTAGTCGCAGGCATCGTGGAAACGCTTCCATACGGCATCGCTGTATTTTTTTGCCACAGCACCGATGGTTTTCCATTCTTTCTGCAATGCCACAAGCTCCTCTGTGGTCTTCTGCCACTCGGTGCTTTCCTTCAAGGCTTCGGCTCGTTCGGCAAGTGCCGTCTTGCGCCGGAGGTTCTCGGCGAGCTCATCCTTCATGTCCTTGAAGAACTGGGCTTTGGCTGCGAAAAATTTGTCGCAAGCCTCGCGGAACCGGGCAAAAAGCAGATTGTTGACCTTCTTGTTGGCAAATCCGAGCTTTTTCCACTCCTCCTGCAAGGCTATCACAGCCTTGGTCATCTCGTCCCACGCCCCGTAATTCTTGTTGAGGGTGAAATCCATAGCCTCAATCTGCTCGCACAGAGCCGTCTTGGCCTTCTCGTTTTCAAGTTCGCGGGCTTTGCGCTGCTCGAAATGCTCCTGGTACCGCTTGTTGATTACGCCCGAAGCTTCCTTGAATTTCGCCCATATCTCTTCTCTGAGGTCTTTAGCCACCGGGCCTATCACACGCCACCGGTCATGAAGCGTCTGCAACTGGCGGAAAGCGGCCACGACATCAGGGGCTTCACGCAGTTTTTCGGCTTCATCTATAATCTGCTGCTTCTCGGCAAGATTTTTCTTGAAGTCGTAGTCGCGGAGCTCCATGTTGATTTTCAGCTGGTCATAGAAGCGTTCCACAGCATCCTGATACGCTTTCCATGTCTCAGCCATCGCCGACGGAGGCACATCCCCTATCCCCTTGAACTTGGTCTGCAGCTCCTTGGCGGTCTGATAGTGGAGGTTGACATTGTCGGCATCCGACGCCATCTCCACAATCCGGGCTATGATCTCCTTTTTGGCAGCAAGATTCTGCTCTTGCTGCTGCTCTATCTCGGCACGCAGGGCAGCTTTCTTCTCGCGGATGACATTCATCAATGCCTTGAACTGCTCTTCGTGGGGGTCCGCCTCAGGGACATAAGCGTCGGCATCGCCACCGTCAGCGATAAACTTCTCACGCAGGGCGCGTTGCTCGGCGTTGTGTATCGCGTAAAACTGCTGCTTGAGACGCGCAGCATCCTCCGTCGTGATTTCTTCAGCCGGCTTGGCGGCCAAAGCTTCCAATGCAGCCATCACATCCTCGACAGTGGCGGCAGCGTCAGCCGGCTGCACAGGTCCGGCGGCCTCAATGTCATCGGCGGCAGATGTATCTACGGTAACAGATGTATCCTCAACGGTCTCAGATGAAAGATTCAAGTTGCGCTCAGCATCCTCCACAGGGGCGGTCTGAGGCTTTTCGGGCAGTTCCATAAGAAGAAAGAATAGTGATAATTAATAGAAATTAGGTGCTGGCCAGCGGCCTTACAAACTGGTTACAAATGGGGGTCATCTTTCAAATAGGAAAATGAAAAACCACTTGCCGAATCCAAAATTAATGTTTTTTTGACAAATCCCCACAAAAAATGTACATATTTTTGTATATTTTTGTAACCTTGTTTCCTTAAGAACTGATTTAAACTTATTACAAATTAACATTTCGCGGCTGGATCCGAGTCGTTTTTGAGCTTTTTGAGGGAGCGATGGGGTTCCATCGTGACCGATAAAAGTGAAGAAAACGGCCGGAAACAGACCGAAAGGTTAACTCAATGGGTTACATCAGTTCTGGATTTAACATTTTGAAATAAGTTTAAATCAGTTCTTATTAACCTGTTTAATGGCCAAATACATAGTTTCAGCCCGGAAATACCGCCCCTCCACCTTTGCAAGCGTGGTGGGGCAGAAAGCGCTCTCGACGACGCTGAAAAACGCCGTCAAGACCCAGCGTCTGGCCCACAGCTACCTGTTTTGCGGCCCACGGGGTGTCGGCAAGACATCCTGCGCACGCATCTTCGCGAAAACCATCAACTGCGAGCACCCCACCGCCGACGGAGAGGCCTGCAACGAGTGCGCTTCATGCCGCGCCTTCAACGAAGGCACGTCGATGAACATCATGGAGCTCGACGCCGCCAGCAACAACGGCGTGGACGCGATGCGCGACCTCGTCGACCTGACACGCAACCCGCCCTCGATGGGACGCTACCGCGTATTCATCATCGACGAGGTGCATATGCTGTCATCGGCGGCTTTCAACGCGTTCCTTAAGACGCTGGAGGAGCCTCCAAGCTATGTGATTTTCATCCTCGCCACCACCGAGAAGCAGAAAATCATCCCTACTATCCTCTCCCGGTGCCAGATCTACGACTTCGCCCGCATATCCATACAGGACATGATCGACCACCTGTCATATGTGGCAGCGCAGGAAGGCATCACCGCAGAGACCACCGCTCTCAATGTCATAGCCCGGCAAGCCGACGGAGCCATGCGCGACGCGCTGTCGATATTCGACCAGGTGGCGGCACGCTCCATGGGCAACATCACTTATGCCTCTGCCATCGAGAGTCTCAACGTACTTGACAACAGCTACTATTCACGGCTGCTCGAAGCGTTCCTGTCAGGCGACGTGCTCAAATCATGGATGATATTCAAGGAAATACGCGACAAGGGATTCGATGCCCATTTCTTCATCAACGGCCTTGCGTCCTATTTCCGCGACCTGATGGTGGCACAGTCGCCCGATACGCTCTACATGGTTGAGGCCGGCGACGACGTGCGCCGGCAGCTTGCCGCCGAAGCCGCCAAATGCTCCCCGGCTATGATATGCCGCGCCATGAGCCTGCTCAACGACGCAGACCTCAACTACCGCAACGCCGCCAACAAACAGTTCCTGACCGAGCTGACATTGGCCAAAATATGCCAACTGTCAAGCCCCTCCCCAAGTGAAGACAGCCAAGGAGAGGGGCAGCGACTGCACCCCATAGCTGTCACCCCACAAGCCGCTCCGGCCGAGAGCCGCCAGCCGGCGCAAGCATCAGCCGCCCCTGCGGCTCCGCCCGTCCATGTCCCCTCCACACCCCCGGCGGCTACGCAGCCATCCGCACAGACTCACCACATCCCTGCCGCCACCCCACGTCCGGCACAACCGCGCCCCGTCAACAGACCGGCAAGCATCATCGGCGGCATAGGAGCTCCGCGCATCAACACGCACCCCTCCGCGCATCAGCCACAGTCCTCCGCCCCAAAAGCCGACACGCCCCGCCGCACCTCGGAGTATGACGATGCAGCACTCATCACGGCTTGGGACCGGTATATGGCCGACCACCCCACCGAGACCATTCTCGTCCACACCATGAGGGCATGCAAGCCTCACCGCACAGCCGGCGACACATGGATGGTGACTGTGGAAAACGCCGCACAGCGCGACAAACTGACACTTGCCCTACCCTCGCTGCTGGAGCATCTACGCAACGCTGTCAGCAACGACAATGTGTCCATCGAGCTGGCAATCAACGAGGGGCAACCGTCGCCCGAGGCCTGGAACGAACGCGAAATAATAGACCACATGATCGAGACTATCCCCGACATGCGCAATTTCATCACAGAGTTCCGCCTGACGGTCCGATAAAAACATTCCCATATGCCTACATACAGAAAAATCATGCGCCCAAACCCGACAGGCTCGCAGCAAATTCGTAACTTTGTTCTCTGCAACATGACATGACCCACTTACTGTCACTCATATTCGCCATCATGGCATGTCTCTGCACAGGGGCTTGCTCGGGATGCGCATCCAACCGCCAGACTCCGGCTGCCGACGGCGACGCTGCGGTCTCCGAGCCACAGCCCACCGTCACTGACATCCCTGCTTTCGATGCCGACTCCGCCTATGCCTACGTGAGCCGCCAAGTGGCCATGGGGCCGAGGGTCAACAACACTCCCGGCCACGCCAGATGCGAGCGGTGGCTCGTGGAAAACCTCCGTCGTTTCGGAGCCGATACGGTCATCGAACAGAAAGCCACAGTCCACGACCACGCCGGCCGTCCTCTTGACATCAACAACATAATAGCGCGGTTCAACACCTCGGCAAGCCGCCGCATATTGCTGCTGGCTCACTATGACACACGCCCCACAGCCGACCAAGACCCCGACCCGGCCAACCACGACAAGCCAGTGCCCGGAGCCAACGACGGAGCAAGCGGCGTGGGGGTACTGATGGAGACAGCCCGACAGCTCGGACTGACACCGCCGCCTGTGGGTATAGACATACTGATGACGGATGCCGAAGATGCCGGGACTGACGAAGGCGAAAATTCAGAACTGACATGGGCGCTCGGCACACAGTATTTCATGGACCACCTGCCCTACGCTTCCGCCGACGAGATGCCTGCCTACGCCATATTGCTCGACATGGTCGGAGGTGTCGGCGCGACATTCCGTCGCGAATACTTCTCCCAGAGATTCGCCCCCGAAATCAATGCCAAAGTCTGGAACGCGGCACGCGAAGCCGGGCTTTCGGCGCGCTTCAAGGGCGGCCAAGGGCCGGGGGTCGTCGACGACCACGTGTTTGTCAACCGTGGAGGCATACCCGCCATCGACATCATCGAATGTGAAAACGCCCAGACCGGCTCTTTCCCTCCCTACTGGCACACGATGGCTGACGACATGTCGATAATCGACCGCTCCACTCTCCGCGACGTAGGCACTGTGGTGCTGCACATCATATACAACGAAACCGCCCCGGCATCCGCCAAGATGCCGTGACCATAAATTGATGATTATGGATATAAACAAACGACAAGACGAGATAATCGAAGAGTTCAGCGACTTCGATGACTGGATGGACCGTTACAGCCTCCTCATCGACCTCGGCAACCAGCTGGAGCCCATGGAGGAGAAACTGAAGACTCCCGACCGCCTGATCGAAGGATGCCAAAGCCGTGTATGGCTCGACGCTACCATTGACGACTCAGGCCACATCCACTTCAAAGCCGACAGCGACGCAATGATAGTCAAAGGCATCATAGCCCTGTTGACCCAGGTACTCCAAGGTGCTACACCTGACGAGATTCTTGACACCCCCCTCTATTTCATCGACAAGATAGGCTTGTCGCAACACCTCAGTCCCACACGCTCCAACGGCCTCCTATCCATGGTCAAACAGATAAAGATGTATGCACTCGCCTTCAAGGCCAAGCAACAGGCGGAGTCCGGCATCTGATCTGTAGAAGCTATCTTGATTTTACCAACACCTTAATATAATCTGCTATGTTTAAACACCAGCCCCCAGGACTAATTCCGGCCGCTCTCAGCAACATGGGCGAGCGGTTCGGCTACTACATCATGAACGCAGTACTCGTGCTGTTCCTATGCTCCAAATTCGGACTCCCCGAAGAGCAGAGTACCCTGATTTACTCGTTTTTCTACGCCGGCATATACGTGCTCAGCCTCGTAGGCGGCATTATCGCCGACCGCACACAGAACTACAAGGGCACCATTATCTCCGGCCTCATAGTGATGACATCAGGCTACATAGTCCTTGCCATCCCCATCCTCGCCACTGCCGCCAACCACACATGGCTCCTGACCCTGACATGCGTGGCCCTGTTTCTGATAGCATTCGGCAACGGCCTGTTCAAAGGTAACCTCCAGGCCATCGTCGGACAGCTCTACGACAACCCCAAGTATGCAGCGCAGCGCGACTCCGGCTTCCAGATCTTCTACGTGTTCATCAACATCGGCGGCCTCATAGCCCCGTTCGTGGCCCCCATGCTCCGCAGCTGGTGGCTCGGCGTGCATAACCTCAAGTACAATGCTGACCTCCCCGCCCTGTGTCATCAATATCTCAGCACCACCGGGACGATGTCCGAAGAAAACATGAACAACCTCCAAACGCTCATAACCAGCAATGTAGGCGGACAAGTGGCTGACATACAGGCGTTCTGCTCGCAATACCTGGAGGTATTCAACACTGGCATCCACTACTCCTTCATAGCCTCGGTAGCAGCCATGCTCATTTCGCTGGCTATCTTTTTAGCCACAAAAAAGGGGCTGCCGTCACCGGCCCGCAAAGCCAAGGCCGAAACTGTCAGCTATACCGCTGACGAACGCCGCGCCATGGCCAAGGAAATCAAGCAGCGCATGTATGCACTCTTTGCCGTGCTCGGCATCGTGATATTCTTCTGGTTCTCGTTCCACCAAAACGGCACATCGCTTTCGCTCTTCGCCCGCGACTTCGTCGTCACCGACACCATCGCTCCCGAAATATGGCAGGCCGTCAACCCGTTCTTTGTCATAGTGCTCACGCCTGTCATCATGTGGCTCTTCGCCTCGCTGTCACGTCGCGGACGCGAGATTTCCACCCCTCGCAAGATAGCCATAGGCATGGGACTCGCCGGATTGGCATACCTGTTCTTGGCGGTATTCTCCTACATCGAGGGCTATCCCTCGGCATCGGAGTTCAGCACATTTGCCCCCGCAGTCAAGGACGGACTCCGCACAGGCCCGTGGGTACTCATACTCCTATACTTCTTCCTGACCGTAGCCGAGCTGTTCATATCGCCGTTAGGACTGTCGTTTGTCAGCAAAGTCGCGCCTAAGCACATGCAGGGACTCTGCCAGGGACTCTGGCTCGGAGCCACCGCCGTCGGCAACATCATGCTGTTCTTAGGCCCGCTGATGTACAACAAATGGCCCATATGGGAGGCTTGGGGCGTATTCTTCGCCGTCTGCATCGTCTCGATGGGTGTAATGTTCGGCATGGTTTCGTGGCTTGAACGAGTCACCGACGAAAAAGCTTAGATATGCCTCATCGTCAAGCGGGTATTCATCTTGAATTTTGCCTTAGAAGCCTTATTTGAATTGAAACCCTACTTGACACGGATAATTCTTCAAAAAAGCAGCCCGGCAGTGAACTATTTCCGCAGTACATCCGTTATATTGACAGAAGTCCGCAGAATCACCGTTCCGTGGGCTTAGAGCCGCTTGGATTTTTTCACACTCCAAGAGTCTGTCCGAATCTACAGATTTACCCAGGCTCATAAGTGAAATCAATCTTACCCTCATAACGGATAAGCGTACAGGTGAGGTCAAAGCCCACCCTGCTTAACCCAACTTTTGATATTTTCCCCAATTCAATACAATCTCGGTGGCCGGTGGCTGTGAAGCTCCCGGCCATTTCTCTTTCCTAACCACCCCTGATCGTAGTCAAAATCCGGCAGGGTGGACAAAATCCTATATGGGGCTTAGGAATCCTATAAGTCCTATGAGGGGTCAGCGGACAGGAGCAGATACCCACATATGTAGGGCTGCACTCCAAAAGTTTTTTGTCTAACTTTTGGGGTGCAGTTCAAACCCCGATGCAGCCGCCAAAGCTCCCAGAGGGAGCGAAAAAATAGTAGGGCGGGGCGCAAGCCCCGTCATAAAGCAGACAGTCACAATCAGCCCTTAAAGGCCTGGTGGGGCGCAAGCCCCGGTCACCGCCTGACGCGATTGTCGCCCTTGCAAACATCGACACTGCGTGTTTCAATCCTCCGATAATGTGTAGGGACGCACGGACCGTGCGTCCTCGACCACCAACCGCCCCGTCCGCTGACCCCTAAGCCCCCAAGCAAGCAGTCATTTCCCGACGAACAGTCGTTTGGCGGTCAAAAATCGACAACAAAAAAATCCGCAAACCTTGACAATCAAGTGTTTGCGGATTTTCAAAGTGTCCGAGATGAGATTCGAACTCACACAGCCTAATGGCCACTACCCCCTCAAAGTAGCGTGTCTACCAATTCCACCACCCGGACATTTATGGGTAAAGATGAATAATCGTTTCCAGCATTGACGGCTCGTTACTTCTGCCGATGTCACTACAGAACTTTGCTTTAGCGGGAGCGCAAGATTAAAAAGGGAATTGGAGCGAAAAACGGGACTCGAACCCGCGACCCCAACCTTGGCAAGGTTGTGCTCTACCAACTGAGCTATTTTCGCATACATGCGCTTCAGCACAGAGGGGCTGTAGAAACCATACGGCAGCTTGACTCGCAAGCCTGCTGGATGTCATTGTTCTCTTTGAGAGCGAAAAACGGGACTCGAACCCGCGACCCCAACCTTGGCAAGGTTGTGCTCTACCAACTGAGCTATTTTCGCAAGCGTTTTTCTTAATTGCTCTGCAAAGGTAGAGCTTATTTCCGACATCTGCAAATTTTTCCGCAACTTTTATTCAAAAACTTACCGCAACTGCTATGGCTTGGTATATATAGCACGAAGAAAAGCCGCACCATGCCTCGGCGATGGGGCATGGTACGGCCATTACTTTGGATATGTCTCATAGCCTATTACATCAAGCTGAGAGGTGCTTCAAGCCAGAGGGCTTCAACCCCTTCCGGGCGTCCATCTCTGCCGAATAGGGGCGTCAGTCGATGTTGGGAGTGTCGAACACGGTCGTCTCCGTGCATTTAAGCTCTACAACCTTGTCGGCGACACGGCAACGGAATTGCCCTTTCTCCAACATCCACTTGCCGTCAGCCCTTACATAGGCCAGATCTGTTGCCGGAATGGTGAAGCGGACAGTCTTTGTCTCGCCTGGGTTCAGACTGATTTTCTCAAACGCCCGGAGACGGCGATTGTCAGGGACAATGGATGAAGCCACAAGGTCGCTTGAATAAAGCAGCACAGCCTCTTTGCCCTCGCGGCTGCCGCTATTGGTCACGTCTATCGAGAATGTCAGCATATCGCCGTTTTTAAATTCCGGCTTGTCGACCGTCAGGTTGCCGTAAACAAACGATGTGTAGCTCAACCCATAGCCGAAAGGCCACTGGGCTGAAATGACGGCATTGTAATCGTATGCACCCTCCATAGTCTCGCTGACTTCGCTGATTTTGTAGTCATATGTCGAAAGCGAGTTGACCTCCTTGGGGTATGTGAAGGGCAGCTTTCCGCTGAAGTTCGACGTGCCGGCCAGCAGGTTGGCAAGCGCATCGCCGCCGTAATTGCCGGGCAGGATTATGTCGACAACCGCAGCGGCAAGAGGCTCGATGTCGCTGATGATGCGCGGGCGGCCTTCGTTAAGGACAAGCACCACCGGCTTGCCGGTCTTGGCAAGAGCCTTGACAAGTTCTTTCTGATTAGCCGACAGGTTAAGGTCGCTAAGATTACCAGGGGTCTCGCAATACGAATTTTCACCGATACATGCCACGATGTAATCCACATCCTTAGCCGCAGCGACGGCCTTCTCTATTTCGGGTGCGTTCTCTTCCCAGTATTTGCCGTCCTCCTTGTAGGTCAGCCCGGGTTCATAGACGATGTTGCCTTTGCCGAACTTGCCCTGCATCGCCTCGAGGATGGTGTTGTACTGCTCGGTAAACTGGTTGGCAAGATGACCCTGCCACGTATAGCTCCAGCCTCCTACAAGACACCGCATCGAGTTGGCGTTAGGCCCGGTGACAAGGATTTTCTTGCCCTGGGGCAGCGGCAGTATGCCGTCGGTGTTTTTGAGCAGCACCATCGATTCCTCCGCGCTCTTCAGCGCGAGCTGCGCGTGTTCCTTGCCGCCAAACAGCGGATAGTCTTTCATCCTCGTGTCAGGCGTGCCAAAGAGTCCGAGACGGTACTTCATGCGCAGTATGCGCCTTGCAGCATCGTCGATGCGCGACATCGGCACCTCGCCCTCATCCACGAGCTCTTTAAGCAGTATGCAGAAATCCCAGCTGTAGGGGTCCATCGACATGTCGATACCGGCGTTTATCGCCATCTTGATAGCTTCTTTCTTGTTTTCGGCTACTTTCTCGCGACGGAAGAGCTGCACGATGTCGGCCCAGTCGCTCACTATCACGCCGTCCCAGCCGAGCTCATCCTTAAGCCACTGCGTGAGCAGACGGTAGTTGATGTGTCCGGGCACACCGTTGACCGAGCCGGAGTTGCACATGAACGACAACGCCCCGGCCTGGGCAGCAGCCTTGTACGGCGCGAAATGCTTCTCCCGCAGATCGCTTTCGGAGATAATCACAGGCGTGCGGTCCTTGCCGGAGAAAGGCACACCGTAGCCCATGTAGTGCTTGACCGATACACCCACACTGTTTTTGCCCAAATGGTTGGGGTCATCGCCCTGGAAGCCTTTCACAGCCGCCGCGCCCATGACCGCGTTGACCAACGGATCCTCGCCATAGTTTTCCCACAGACGGGGCCAACGCTGGTCACGGCCGAGGTCGAGCGTCGGCGAGCATACCCATGGGCAGTCGCCGGCACGGGTCTCGTATGCCGTAGTTTTAGCAGCGTCATACGCTATCTGGCTGTTGAATGTAGCGGCTACATTGATATTCTGCGGAAACAGTGTGCCGCCCTGTGTATAGGTCGTCCCATGGTTCTGGTCGAGGAAGTACACACACGGGATGCCGATTGTCTCCATCGACTTTTTCTGGATGGCAGGGATAATCTCGTTCCACTTCGCCAATGTCGGGGCGCATGTACCGGGCGCGTTCAATATGGAGCCTATCTTGTATTTGCCGAATACGGAGTCCATCATAGCCTCGTTAAGCTTGAAGTCGCCCTGGGCATCGAATCCGCCGATTACGTCCACGACCACCTGGGTCATCTGCCCGATTTTCTCTTCAAGGGTCATACGGGAGAGAAGCTCCTCCACCTTGGCCTCTATGGCCGGGTCTTTTGGTATCGCCGGTGTAGCTGCCATGACAGCTCCCACGCTCAGCAGCGACGCTCCCAATAAAAAGTGCTTTCTGATCATAGTATGATGTGTTATTTAAGGGTGAATTTTGCCTTGCTGCGTATGTCTGCCGACGACGAACCTACCAGCAGCTCGAATGTTCCCGGCTCTGCCTCCCATGACTTGGAAGCCGGATTGTAAAAACTCAGCATGTCGGACGTAATCTCAAATTCAGCTATCGCCGTGGCTCCGGGGGCTATCTCCAATTTAGAGAAACCTTTCAGCTCCTTGACCGGGCGGTCAAGACTCGACTTGACGTCTCTGACATAGAGCTGCACCACCTCTTTTCCGGCGACGCTGCCGGTGTTCGTAACCGGGACTGTGAGCTTAAGGGTGCCGTCCTTCTCCATTTCAGTCTTGTCTAACACGGCCTTGCCGTAACCGAATGTCGTGTAGCTCAGACCGTGGCCAAAGGGGAATGTCGGCTTGAGATTGTTCTTTTCAGTGAACCTGTATCCTACATAGATACCCTCTTTATATGGTATGTCCCACATCTCGTTGCCGAAGCGGTCGGTCGTTTTCGTGCCGGGATAGTCGCCGAGACGGTGCGCACCGCACTGGTCGAGCGTAGCATACAGCGTATAGGGCATCTTCCCTGACGGGTTGACATCGCCCGAAAGCACATCCGCGATGGCATTGCCAGCCTCGCTGCCTCCATACCACGCCTGCACTATGGCCGGGACTTTCTTCGCCCATGGCATAGCCACCCCGGTCCCTGCCACATTGACCACCACAAGGTTGGGATTGGCATCATACAGCGTCTCGATAAGCTCGTTTTGACCGTAGGGCAGGTTATAGTCCAAGCGGTCGGTATCTTCCGAATCCTGATGCGGACTCTTGTTAAGGCCGCCTATAAATATCACAAGGTCAGCCGATTTTGCACAGCCGACGGCCTCGGCAAGCAGCTCCTCCTTCGAGCGGCTGTCCGTCAGGTCCTGGCCGGTCGTCACGCCATTGTATTCTCCGCTGACATCTCCCACATATCCTCTTGCATAGACGATGTCGGCCACCTTGCCGAAACGGGCTTTCAGCCCCTCCAACGGCGTGATTTCATATTTCGCCTTCAATGACGACGAACCGCCGCCGACCACCATCATCTTGATGGCGTTTTCTCCTATAATAGCGATTTTCCTGTGTTTGGCAGGATTGACAGGCAGCAGACCCTTGTCGTTTTTCAACAACACTATGCCGCCGGCACCGATCTGCCGGCACGACTGACGATGTGCATCCGACACCATCTCGCCCCAAGGACGGTTGCGGTTCATAGCCGTGCGCATCGTGAGTTTCAGCACTCGCCGCACCTTGTCGTTAAGTACATCCTCACCATACGTACCGTCCTGCAGCCCGACGAGGTAGTTGTTGGCAAGCCAGTAATTGTCATAGGCATTCTTTTGGCCGGCTTTCAATCCGTCGGTCCACGAACCGAACTCCATATCCAAGCCGCCGTTGACCGCCGAAGGTGTGTCATGCACAGCACCCCAGTCCGAGATGACCGCGCCGCCGTAATTCCACTCCCCTTTCAACACCTCGTTCATCAGATACGGGTTGTAGCTGGCATGTTCGCCGCGAAACAGGTTGTAGCCCCCCATGAAGCTCCAGGCATCGCCGCGTGTGGCAGCCGCCTTGAACGCCGGGAAATATATCTCGTGGAGCGCACGGTCGTCGACGACAGGATTGGACGTATGCCGGTTCAGCTCGTTGTTGTTAAGGGCGAAATGTTTGACGCAGACAGCCACCCCATTGTCCTGCACACCTTTAATATAAGGCAGCGACATCTCAGTCGTAAGAAACGGATCCTCGCCGAAATATTCAAAATTCCTGCCGCAAAGAGGTGTCCTGAATATGTTGACACCCGGACCGAGAAGGACATCCTTGTTACGGAAACAAGCCTCCTCCGCTATCGACTTGCCATACAGATACGACAGCTCCGGGTCCCAGCTCGCCGACAGGCATATCAGAGCCGGATAGGCCGTGCATGAGTCGTTGGTCCAGCCGGCCTGTTCCCATTCGTCCCACATGACTTCCGGACGCACTCCGTGGGGACCGTCCGTACACCACAATTCGGGTATTCCGAGACGCGGGACTCCCGGCGAACTGAATTTCGACTGGGCGTGGATGATCGCCACCTTCTCTTTCAGCGTCATCCGCGACAGGGCATCCTCCACACGCTCGTCTAATGGTCTGCTTTCATCCATATACACAGGTGTCTGCGAACTGGCATACACTCCGCTCAAAAGCATCAAAACAGATAATAATACGGTTTTCATGATATTTGGTTTGGTTAACAGATTGAGAGTGGTACGGCTCTACTATAGCCGCATATGCAAAGTTAGCAAATATTGATGCTCAAAATCAAGTAGAGAACCCCTTTATATCCCCAATACACCTCATCCCAAACTCAATAACAACCTCAATTCGACCTCAACAACCACCCCACAAGCTCCAGATTCGGATACGGCACCCCCTCGTCAGGAACCGACAGGCTCTTTCGACCGTAGCGACAAAACAGGTGCCAGAAACCGCTATGGATTACCTGTGGATGTGACCAACTGCAGACCTTTGACTTGCAGACGCACTTCAAGGTAACGCGTCAGCTCTTCGCGGCGGCTCGTAGGCATAGGCATCGCGTACTTGACCACTGCGACCTCCACGGTGTCAAGCCGTCCAGTAGCCACATTGCCCGACACCATGCGGCTCACCGCTATGTCCTCGACCTGCGGAAACAGCACCTTTATCTCCGGAACAATGCTGCCGACTATGGTGTCACGCCGGCTCTGCATCGCCAACACCGAGCGCAGAGAGTCCACCTCTATCTGCTTGCGCGACAATGTGGCCTGGGCTATGTCATACAGCTCCTTGGTCGATGCCTGTCCGAGATCGGCACCCGACGGAAGCCGAGGCGAATCGCCCTGGAATATGTAGAGCGAAGCTCCGCTCAGACCGTAGAATTTGAGCTTTGACACCAACTCCGCCTTCAGGCTGTCAGACGGCAGCACTTTGCCTATAAGGGTCACTGCAATGCTCTCCTTGCCATGCTCCATGGTGGCGTTGTGGCCGAGCACCTGTGTGGCAGGAAATTTCATCTCCGAGGTGACGAAACGGCTGACATTTTGCTGGAACCGCTCATATCGGAGCATATTGTAAGTCAGATACACGCTGGGAAGCATAGTGAGGATAGCCACTGCATAAACAATCCTTTTTATACGCCTCGCTCGCACACTGTCCGCCACATCGGCCTTATGGAAGTTCATCAGCTTGACCCCGATAAACGTCGCCAGACCGATATATATCGAGTTGATAAGAAACAGGTATGTCGCCCCGAAAAAGTAGTTCATCTGCCACGTGGCGAGACCGTAACCTGCGGTGCAAAGCGGAGGCATAAGGGCCGTGGCGATGGCCACTCCGGGTATCACGTTGCCCTTGTTTTTGGATGCTATGGCGAAGATACCGGCTGCACCGCCGAAGAAGCCTATAAGCACGTCATATATAGTGGGCGATGTGCGAGCCAACAGCTCGCTATGTCCCTGGCTCACAGGCGAAATCAGAAAATAGCAGGTCGACGCTAACACCGACAGCCCGGCTGCCACGGTCAGATTGCGCAGCGACCGCTTCAGCAGCGTGAAATCCTCGACCCCGACAGCCAACCCCAATCCGATGATAGGACCCATCAACGGCGATATGAGCATCGCGCCGATTATGACAGCCGTCGAATTGGTGTTCAGCCCGAGCGAAGCTATCAGCATCGCAAAAACCAGAATCAATATGTTGGTGCCTTTAAACGACACACCGTCGCGTATCGACTTCTCGGCCTCGTCCTGCGACACTAAATATCCGTTAAGCGAAAAATAACCCTTAAAGGCTTCTTTGACCGAATCAAACGGCGTTTTCGTCATCACAATAAGTATTAAAGTAATGTATCAGCAGACCTTCTAATAAAACCTTATACGACTTATACGACTTATAAATCTTATCCGCCAGACTTTTACCGTCATCTGCTTTATAATATAACTAACAAGGACGCAGCTCCATGTGTTCGCATGTCTGCGTCCTTGCCGTATATCAGCTCTTTATCTTACTTAAAAAGGTTGCCGTAACTATCGAGCAACGCATCGAAACGCGCATCGCCACGCAGAGGAGCCACATTTATGCCTCCGTCCATTGCCTTGGTCCAGTTGTGGTACGAAGCATACCCCTTCTTGAGCGCATCCTCCATATACTTGAAAGCTTTCTCTTTGTCGCCACGCTGCGCCCAGTAACATGCCGCATAATAGGCTATCTCGCCGTCATTGTCCTTGACTCCGGCAGCTGTCAGGCCATCGATCCACGCATCGCCTTCGGCTAAGTCGCCGAGCATCAGATGTGCAAAACCTTTGAGCGAGGCCACCTGACCGGCTGGATAGTCCATCTTGAGCACATCCCCGTAAAACTGCTTGGCCTGTTCGGGCATGTTAAGATGGCTACGGAGCACATCGCCACGGTAGAAGTAATAGACGGGATAACGGCCGTCGGCCTGCAGCGCACTGCCAAATGCAGCACTCGCTTCGGGATACAGCCCCATGCCCTGCTGGGCCACACCCTTGGCTATGAAAGCCGGGGCATACGCCTGATCCTTCGCTATGGCCTTGTCGGCATTTTCTACCGCTGCCTTATAAGCGCCTTGTGCACTTTTAATCAGCGACTTGATGACATAAGCGTCACGGTTGTGGCTCGACGACCCGATGGCATAGTCGGCCTTTTCGAGGGCTTCGGCATATCTGCCGAGATTATAGTAGCACTCGGCCAATTCGGTATATATGCTCGGCAGGTTGAGCAGATTGTTTGTGTCGATATAGGTGAAATCGGCGATGGCCGGCAGATAGTGGAAATGCGCTTTGGCTATCATGCCGCGGATATAGTACATGACTCCGTTGCGCGGACCCTTGTCTATAGTCTTCTGAAGGCCGGTCATGACTGCGGCATAGTCGTCACACGCCAGCTCCGCCATCTCTCGCAGTGCCGCCGGCATCACGCTGCGGTCAAGCTGCAGGGCCATGGCATAATCGTCGACGGCATCGGCATTGTTGCCCATCATGCGGTAGACCGACGCACGGCGCATATACGACACGGCATGCGAGGGATCCAATTCCACAGCCCGTGCACACAGCTTCTGGGCAGCGGCTATGTCGCCCTCTTTGATGGCCACACGCGCCAGTCCGAACTGAGCCTCCTGGCTGCGGGGATTGAGCTTCTGGAGAGCCTTGTAGTCAGCCTTGGCTGCGGCATAATCCCCCTTTTCAAATTCGAGATTGCCTATCTGGTACATCGTGGCATAATCATCGGGGGAGTACGTCAGAGCCTTCCTGTAGTCGGCTAAAGCCTCGCTGTATTTCCCTAACTGTTCATAGATGCCGGCGCGGAGGCTGTAAGCGTCAAACAGGAATCCCTTGTCGGTGTCAGGAGCAGCCTGTATGGCGGCATTGACATCGTTGAGAGCCTTGCCAAACTGGTTTTGGCGGTAATAACCGTTGCCACGGCTGTAGAGGGTCTTGAAATCCTTGGGGTTCTCGGCGATAAGTTTATCATAGGCTTTCATCGTCGCCTGTTGCATCTCCCGTCCGGAGCGCGAAATGCTCTGGGCATACGCCTCTGCCGACGAGGTCAAAAGCACGGCCGCCAACACCCCGGCGGTCAGAAGTGATTGTAGTTTCATTATAATTGGTTGATATGATTGTATGATATGGTTTCCGATTTGCCTATTCTGTTATCCTGTTGACCGCCTCGCGCAATATCGTAAGCCTGCGCAGCAAGCCGGGCAGACGGTCGAGCGGCAGCATGTTGGCCCCGTCGCTCTTGGCTACCGACGGATTCTGGTGCGTCTCCATAAAGAGACCGTCGACTCCGGCGGCGATGCCGCAGCGGGCTATGGTCTCTATCAGCTCGGGACGGCCGCCGGTCACCCCGGCGGTCTGGTTGGGCTGCTGGAGCGAGTGTGTAGCGTCAAGGATCACAGGGCAGTTGTTACGCTTCATCTCCGGGATGCCGCGATAGTCCACAATGAGATCCTGATAGCCGAATGTCGTGCCGCGTTCCGTGATGGCGACATCGGTGTTGCCGGCCTCCACCACCTTCATCACCGCATGGCTCATAGCCTCCGGCGACAGGAACTGTCCCTTCTTGATGTTGACCGTGCGCCCGGTACGCGCCGCAGCCACAAGCAGGTCGGTCTGACGGCACAGGAATGCCGGTATCTGCAATATATCCACATACTCGGCAGCCATACGCGCCTCCTCGGGAGTGTGGATGTCGGTGACCACAGGCACGTCGAACGTCTCGCGCACCTTGCGCAGTATGCCTAAAGCCTTCTCGTCGCCGATACCCGTAAACGAGTCAAGGCGCGAGCGGTTGGCCTTGCGGTAGGAACCCTTGAACACATACGGGATGCCGAGCTCCGATGTAACCGCCACGACCTTCTCGGCTATATCCATAGCCATCGCCTCGCCTTCGATTACACACGGCCCGGCAAGCAGGAAAAAGTTCTCAGAGCTGTCTTTCAGTTGTTTAAGCCCTTGATAGTGCATATATAATATGTGATTGAGTCAGTATATAAATGTAACTGGAGTCAGTCGGAAGAAAGATTATACGCAAAATTACGCAATAATCTTAAGATTGCGCCTATCACCCTGTCAAAAAAAGACTTACATCCCTACTCCTCGTTCTCTCCTCCACATGTCGACATCAAAGGAAATGAAGATGCTCGCCGGTAAATTGGCATCTCAAATCCTTAGAACGTGTCCCTATCTGTTTTGCCGGGATTCCACCCATAATGGCGAATGGTGGCACATCTTTTGTCACGACTGCCCCAGCAGCAATAACAGCTCCTTCGCCAATCGAAACACTGTGCAGAATCTGGGCATTAGGACCGATCCACACCCTGTCACCGACAACTATGGGACCACGCGATTGGGGCGTAGAACGAAACCAAGGGTCCGAATGGTCGTGGCTTCCGGTCCAAAGACACACCCTGCTGCCTACATTAACACTTTTCCCGAATCTAATCCCTCCCCTTCGCGCATCAAGTATGGCATTATCGCCAATGGATGTACCCTCGCCAACCTCAAGAGACCATGGAGCTCTCAACTCCGCCCCATGATATATGACGGCATCCTTTTTCATGGAGACACAAAACACATGCTTGTAGAAAAATTTTCTAACAGTATGTGACGGAATATTTGCCGTATATTGTAGAATCAAGCGATGGTATCCGTCAATATAATTTATTATCCGTCTTCGCCGCGCAGCCCTCATATCCGCTTTTGTATCAGCATATTTATCAAATACCTCTGATACCCCCCCCCATGGATTTTTCAGGAATCTACGTCTGTGAAGCCGCGAGTACACCGACAACATCGGCGCAGACAGCACAAGCGTCAAAGGCTTATATATAACCAGTAAAAATAAAATTAATAGAAAAATATTATTCATGATGTAAACAATTCTCATCTCATTTTTGAACTTTCAACTGAGATGTTTGTGCTAATTTATAACATTTCAACGTTGACTGCAAATTTTAGGCGTGGGGGAGGGAGCCTTCACATTCCTCCGTCACTAACTCCCGCATTGCCCCCAAGAGATGCGTCAGGTCGGTATCGGAGATGACATAGGGGGGCATGATATAGATGCGTGTATCGAAAGGACGTATCCATACCCCCTTGTCGACGCAACGCCGCTGAAACGCCCCGACATCCACCGGCCGCTCCATCTCCACTACTCCAATGCCTCCAAGCACCCTCACGTCACGGACTCCCTCTAACGGAGCAAGCCCCGAAAGCCCCTCGCGCATCATATGTTCCAGATGCGCCATACGTGCCGACACGGCAGACTCGTCAGCCAGCAACGACAGCGACGCTATAGCCACGGCACACGCCAGTGGGTTCGCCATGAACGTAGGGCCATGCATCATGCACCCGGCCTCGCAGGCACTCACTTCCTCGGCGACACGGCGCGAAGCCATCACAGCGGCCATGGTCATATAGCCGCCAGTCAGCCCCTTGCCCACGGCCATTATGTCAGGCTCCACCCCGGCATGTTCCCAAGCCATCTTGCGGCCTGTGCGCCAGAACCCCGTGGCGATTTCATCAAATATCAGCAGCACGCCGTAGCGGTCACACAACGCCCGCGCCTGACGCAGGTACTCGGGATGATAAAACCACATCCCCCCTGCCCCCTGCACTATCGGTTCGAGTATCATGGCGGCAATATCGTCATGGTGTTCGAGCAGCACCTCCTCCAACGGGACTATGTCCTCAGGATTCCACTCTCCGTCAAAACGCGAAGCTGGCTGCGGCACGAAGTACCTCACAGGCAATGCACTGCCGAAGAGTCCATGCATCCCGGTGACAGGGTCGCACACGCTCATCGCATTCCACGTGTCGCCATGGTAGCCTGACCTGATGGTGACGAAGTTGGTCTTGTCGCGGTTGCCTGTGCGCCCTATCGATGCCTGTATCGCCATCTTCATAGCCACCTCTATAGCCACCGAACCTGAGTCGGCGTAAAATATGCAATCCATCGTCGGAGGCGCCATCTCCAGCAGCATCTTGCCGAGCCTGATAGCAGGGTCGTGGGTCAGACCGCCGAACATGACATGGCTCATGCTGTCGATCTGCCTCTTGGCGGCCTCGTTGAGCGCAGGGTTGTTGTAGCCGTGGATGACGCACCACCACGACGACATGCCGTCGATAAGCTCCCGTCCGTCGGCAAGCCGCAGCCTTACCCCCTCGGCCGAAACGACCTTATACGTTGGCAGAGGGTTAGATATTGAGGTGTAGGGATGCCAGAGGTGCTCCCGGTCCCAGCTGTCATATACACTGCTTAAATTATTATCGATATTCTCCATAGATTCCGTTTTTGACATGTAAAGTTAGCTAATGTTTTCCATTGAAACATGACATAATCATGTTTGAGCAAAAATTCATAACTTTGCATTATGACTTTTATTGACACTGTCATCGTCATCGTAGTGCTCGGAGGGCTCGCCGTAGGCTTCAGCCGGGGCATCACACGCAGCCTCGGAAGCCTCGCAGCCATAGTGGTAGCCGTACTTGCATGCCGCACCATAGGCCGGGGGCAGAGCATCCCCGCCAACATACTGATTTTCGCAGCTGCCTACGCCGTGGTCATGCTCCTGTCGTCGGCCATCCACAAGATTGTCAAGATGACATTCCTAAAGCCGCTCGACCGGCTCCTCGGCGCAGTGTTCGTAGCTGCGGAATATATCGTAGGGCTGAGCCTGCTGATGAACCTGTGGATATGGCTGCGCTCGATGACCTCCACCCCTGAGACAGCATGGACAGGCGACGTATGGGCGCAAAAGGTCATCGACGCAGGACCGTGGCTGATGGGTTGCCTGTCAACCTTAAGCCTATGACACGTGTTTATACATTAAAATCTTAACGGAGGATGGACAAAGAATTAGATAAGGAACCATTAGGCGAGAAGCCCGGCGAAAGCCAGAGCCGCAACAACGACCAGACAGGCCACCCCGACGACATCATACACGAGGTCACCGGGAGCGAATACAAGTACGGCTTCACGTCCGACATAGACACCGACATAATCCCTGTCGGGCTCGACGAGGATGTCATACGTCTCATCTCGGCAAAGAAACAGGAGCCGGAGTGGCTCTTGGAGTTCCGCCTGAAAGCCTACCGCAAATGGCTCACAATGACCATGCCGACATGGGCGCACCTCGACATACCCCCTATCGACTACCAGGCGATAAGCTACTTCGCCGCACCGAAGAAGAAGGATGGGCCTAAGTCCATGGATGACGTAGACCCTGAGCTGATTAAGACATTCGACAAACTCGGCATACCCCTTGAGGAACGTGCCGCACTGACCGGGATGGCTGTTGATGCGGTCATGGACTCGGTGAGCGTAAAGACCACACACCGCGAGAAGCTCGCCGAACTGGGCATAATATTCTGCTCTTTCAGCGAAGCGGTGCGCGATTACCCCGACTTGGTCAAAAAATACCTCGGCACGGTGGTGCCTCCGACCGACAACTATTTCGCAGCCCTCAACTCGGCGGTATTTTCCGACGGCTCGTTTGTATATATCCCCAAGGGGGTACGGTGCCCTATGGAACTGTCGACCTACTTCCGCATCAACGCCGCCGGCACAGGGCAGTTCGAACGCACCTTGATTGTTGCTGACGATGACAGCTACGTCAGCTATCTCGAAGGCTGCACCGCTCCGATGCGCGACGAGAACCAGCTCCACGCCGCCATAGTGGAAATAATCATCGAAAACCGTGCCGAAGTCAAGTACTCCACCGTGCAAAACTGGTGGGCGGGCGACAAGGACGGCAAGGGGGGCATCTACAATTTCGTGACCAAACGCGGTCTCTGCCGCGGCGACCACAGCAAACTCTCGTGGACGCAGGTGGAGACAGGCTCGGCTATCACATGGAAGTACCCCTCGACCATACTCAAAGGGGAGTCGAGCGTAAGCGAATTTTACAGCGTGGCGGTCACCAACAACTACCAGCAGGCCGACACAGGCACCAAGATGATACATCTTGGCAAAAATTCCCGTTCGACCATAGTCAGCAAGGGCATCTCCGCCGGACACTCACAAAATTCCTACCGTGGACTGGTTAAGGTCACCCCCAAGGCCACCGGCTGCCGCAACTACACGCAGTGCGACTCGCTGCTGCTCAGTTCGACTTGCGGCGCGCACACATTCCCCTACATCGACGTGCTCAACGACTCCAGCGTCATCGAGCATGAAGCCACCACCTCCAAGATTTCAGAGGACCAGATATTTTACTGCAACCAGCGCGGCATATCCACCGAGGATGCCGTGGCCCTGATAGTCAACGGCTACGCCAAGGAGGTCATGAACAAGCTCCCCATGGAGTTTGCCGTAGAAGCCCAGAAACTCCTCGCCGTCACCCTCGAAGGCTCCGTCGGCTGACACTTTATTACAAGATAATCACATCATAAAGCGATGAACAATCTTCTTCTCGACGTAAAAGACTTACATGCCTCCATCGAAGGCAAAGAGATACTCAAAGGCATCAATCTGCAGGTTCGCCCCGGCGAAGTGCATGCCATAATGGGACCTAACGGCTCCGGCAAAAGCACACTCAGCGAGGTACTCGCCGGCGACCCGGCATTTACGGTCACAGGCGGTGCGGTCGACTTCCACGGCCTCGACCTCCTAAGCCTCTCGCCCGAGGACCGCAGCCACGAGGGGCTGTTCCTCTCGTTCCAATACCCCGTGGAAATCCCCGGCGTGTCGATGGTCAACTTCATGCGCGCCGCCCTCAACGCCAAGCGCAAATATTTCGGCGAGGAACCGATGTCGGCAGGCGACTTCCTCAAACTGATGCGACAGAAACGCGCCATCGTGGAGCTTGACAACAAGCTCGCATCTCGTTCGGTCAACGAGGGCTTTTCGGGCGGCGAGAAGAAGCGCAACGAAATCTTCCAGATGGCTGTGCTCGAACCGCGCCTGAGCATCCTCGACGAAACCGACAGCGGCCTCGACATCGACGCTCTGCGCATCGTGGCGGGTGGTGTCAACAAGCTCCGCAGCGATTCCAACTCCACCATCGTCATAACCCACTACCAGCGTCTGCTCGACTATATCAAACCCGACTTCGTGCATATCCTCTACAACGGCCGCATAGTCATGACCGGCGGCCCGGAGCTGGCTCTGGAACTCGAAGAACGCGGATATGACTGGATTAAGGAAGCTAACTGATTACCGACATGAGCAGCCTTAAGCAATACATAGACCTCTACCGCGACCATCACGACACGCTCGACAAGGGGAGTGTGGCTCTCGTCAACGCGATGCGCCCAGAAGCCCTGAGCCGTCTTGAAAGCGCGCATCTGCCCGATTTGAGCGACGAGCGGAGCCAGTACACCTCTGTGGAACAGATGTTTGCCCCAGACTACGGGGTCAACCTCGCCCGCGTCAACATCCCTGTCGACATCGCAGCCACATTTGCGTGCAACCTCCCCAACCTCTCCACTCTGATGGGCATCGTGGTCAACGACTTCTTCTCTCCGTCCTCCACCCTCGTCAACCGTCTGCCCGAAGGGGTCATATTCGACTCTCTCCGCACCGTGGCTGCCAAGCGCCCGGAGTTGCTGGAGAAATACCTCAACAAAATCGCACCGCAGACCGATGCCGGGGTCAACCTCAACACCCTGCTGATGCAGGACGGGGTGGTGATTTACATCCCGGCGAATGTGCATCTCGCCAAACCGCTACAGCTGGTCAACATATTCAGCTCGCCTACACCTCTGATGGCAGCCCGCCGTCTGCTCGTCATCCTCGGCGACGGCGCGAAGGCCGACATCGTGGTATGCGACCACACCCAGGACGATGCGCAGCAATATCTTGCCTCTCAGGTGGCCGAAGTGTATCTCGGACGCGATGCCGGCCTCGGCTTCTACACCCTTGAGGAGGCATCGCTACGCACCTCCCGCTACGCCCAGACTTTCATCAAGCAGCACGAGGGTTCGCGCCTTAACCTCCACTATGCAGCATTGGCTGCCGGGGTGTCGCGCAACGAGTTTGTCGTAGACCTGCTCGGCGAACATGCCGAAACTCTCCTCACAGGCATGGCGATAGGCATGGACCGCGAACACGTCGACTGCAACACCACCGTCAACCACCGCGTGCCGCGCTGCCACAGCAACCAAGTGTTCAGATACGTCATGGGCGGCACATCGCAGGGCATATTTGACGGCGGTATAGTGGTCACTCCCGAAGCTCCCTACACCGTAGCCTACCAGAGCAACCGCAACGTGCTGGCATCTACCGAGGCGCGTATGCACTCCAAGCCGCGATTGGAAATCTACAACGACGAGGTCAAGTGCAGCCACGGAGCCACCATAGGGCAGCTCAACGAGGAAGCCCTCTTCTACATGCGTTCACGCGGCATCCCTGCCGCCGAGGCTCGTGTGATGCTGATGCAGGCATTCATGGCGGATGTCATCGACACCGTCGGACTCGAATCCCTGCGTGACCGTCTGCGTCATCTCGTAGAGATGCGTTTCAACGGACAGTCGGCATCGTGCCGCCGCTGTTCCGACACTCAAAATTGAATAGTTATTTACCATGTTTGATACCGCCGCTTACCGCAAGGAATTTCCGATACTCGAGCGCAAGGTTTCGGGCTATCCGCTGGTCTACTTAGACAACACCGCCACAACCCAGACTCCGCGTCAGGTGGTGGAAGCGATCGACCGCATGTATTACCACACCAAGGCCAATGTGCACCGTGGCGTACACACCCTCTCACAGGAGGCGACCGACCTTCAGGAGGCGACCCGCGAGAGGGTAAGGGCGTTTATCAACGCGGCTTCGACCGATGAGATTGTTTTCACGCGCGGTACCACCGAGAGCATCAACCTCGTTGCCTCATCGTTCGGCAGCCTCATGGAGGACGGCGCTGAAATCATACTGACCGTCATGGAGCATCACGCCAACATCGTGCCGTGGCAGCTGCTCCAGCGCACCAAGGATGTGACTCTCGTGCCTGTAGGCATCAATCCCGACGGGTCGCTCGACATGACGGCATTCGCCAAAGCTTTCAACGAACGTACACGTCTGGTAAGCGTATGCCATATCAGCAATGTCCTCGGCACGGTCAATCCTGTCAAAGAGATAATCGACATGGCACACTCCCACGGAGTGCCTGTACTGATTGACGGCGCACAAGCCGTAGGACACATGAAGATAGACGTACAGGCTCTTGACGCGGATTTCTACGTTTTCTCCAGCCACAAGATGTATGGACCAGCTGGAGTCGGGGTGCTTTACGGCAAGGAGAAATGGCTTGAAAAGATGCCCCCCTATCAGGGCGGCGGAGAGATGATAGGCCATGTGTCGTTTGAGAAAACCACCTTTGCCGAGCTGCCGTTTAAATTCGAGGCCGGCACTCCCGATTTCGTCGACATCTCGGCTTTCCATGAAGCCATGGACTACCTTGAGGGCATAGGCCAGGAGCGTATCGAGGCACACGAGACCGACCTGCTGAAATACACCACCGACAAGATGCTTGAAATCCCCGGGATGCGCATCTTCGGCACGGCTCCCGGTAAGGCACCCATCATCTCTTTTCTCGTCGGCGACATACACCACTACGACATGGGGATGCTGCTTGACAAGCTCGGAGTAGCCGTGCGCACAGGCCACCACTGCGCCCAGCCGCTGATGCACGTCCTCGGCATCGAAGGCTGCGTCCGCGCTTCCTTCGCCCTCTACAACACCCGTGAGGAGGCCGACACCTTCATCGCCGCCCTCCACCGCATTATCCCGATGCTGTCGTAAAGACTGTCGGACTTCCCATTTTTGTAACCGATGACTGCAAGGGACAGTCATACGCCATTCCCAATACCATTGGGGCTATTGACTGCATCCGCCCTTACGTGTACGAGTTCCTCGACATGTACAATGTAATCATCCCCAAAACTTTCCATGACGAACTGGTTTAAACTTATTGCAAATTAACATTTCGCGGTTAGTTTAGAGCCGTTTTTGAGCTTTCTAAGGAGCGATGTGGTTCCATCGTGACTGATAAAAGTGAAGAAAACGGCCGGAAACAGACCGAAAGGTTAACTCAACGGGTTGCATCAGTTCTGGACTTAACATCTTGTCCACCCTGCCACATTTTGCAATAAATTTATATCAGTTCGGCATCATCGTGCGCCGCCGCTACAGAAACCGTTTCTAAAGATTTCTGTGAAGTTTTTACAAAATAATTTGGTTTATAAAATAAACTGTATTACCTTTGCAACTGAAGTGAGAGCGGAAACGCGCGACCGCTCTTTTTTTAAACACCAATAGTTTATTTAATAAACCACTTTACAAACTCTAAAAACTCCGCAAGATGGAAGACAAAAAACTAACACCAAAAGAAAGCATGGAGCTGATTGCTTCCATGATTCAGGCCTCAAAGCAACGGGTTGCGATGTCAGATCTCCGAATTCCGACAATGTGGGCAACCATCAGTATCTTAACCGCCGTTGCAGTTTGGGTATTGATTACCACCACGCACAATCCGTGGTTCAATTTCATATGGTTTGCCATTCCCGTAATCGGCTTGCCTGCGAATATTCTGCTTTCGGCAAAAGACCGGAACAAAAATTACAAAAAAACTTTTATCGACATAGTCATCGACGGAATATGGAAAGCGGTGGGCTACATCGCCATAGGTGCTACCATAGGGTGTTTTATTGCCCAACTGTGCGGTTATCCCTCGGCTTGGTTGGCCATGTTCTATTATGCATTTATCATAGTAGGATTTGGAGCTGTCGCGATGGGATTGCTTTTGAGAGAGAACTCATATGTTTTCGGTGGAATATTCTCGATTTTCTCAGGCTTTGCCGTCATTATATGCAATCTGTGCCAAATACCTCTCTTGTATTCCTGGTCAGTGTCTCTGTATATTGTTTGTTTCCTGCTTATGTTCATTGTACCTACGTTTATCATCACCCATAAACTAAAACGAGAGAACCGATGAAAGAACTCGACCCGCTGCTACACTCCCAGCTGAGATTGGCCGTTATGTCAATTCTTATGAATGTCGATGAAGCCGATTTTGTTTACCTTAAAGAAAAAACTTCATCAACAGCCGGAAACCTCAGTGTGCAGCTCGACAAACTTTTTGCAGCCGGATATATCTCCGTTGAAAAGAGCTTTGTCGGCAAGAAAACACGCACCTTATGCAAGGTAACAGCCAAAGGCCGTGAAGCGTTTGAACAGTATGTGGAAGATTTGAAAAAGCTCCTCAAAATTTCATAACGGTGCATACTTCCGGTCAGCTATTAAGCCCATAACCTCGCTACAATACTCAGCAGGTTATGGGCTAATATAGAGACAGTAGGCGCATATCTGAGGCTATCCGATTTTATCTTAAGAATGGTGTCTGTAGAAATGGTGTCTGAACAAGAAAATGATACTACACGGACTATATGTTTTGGTATGTCGAGTTTGTAAAACAGACTGATGTTTTCGCATGGTAAGCGGGGATACGGCGGTTAATTTTGTGAGAAAATTAACCGTCTCAAACATCACTTCGCCATGAACGATAGAAACAGACTGCCGGTATCACGCCGGTTCTACAAGACGCTGATGCTCCGCATCAACAGTATCGCTGAAATATCTCCGACATTTGATCTGGAGCGCTTCCGCGACATCATCGACAAGTATATCAGGGGTGAAAGCTTTCAGCGCAACTCGCTGTCCGAGATGGAGCGCGTGGTGTTCGCACTTGTCAGCTCCGAGATCGACCGCGCGAAAGACCGCTCAATCCGGGCACGTATCCGGGCCAACGAGCGCAAATTGGCACGGCTGGCCGCCGAACGGGAGCATCCCGAAAACGGCACGCCGTACCACGACCGTCTCGCTCGTCAGGCAGAGCGACGCGCACGTGCCGAGGAGCGGCGGCGTATCAGGCATCAGCGGCGCATAGAGCGACGTGCCGCCGAAGCGCGGAAGAAGCTGTCCAAACTCAGTCGCGGTGTATCAGCACCGGCAGATGCAGCGAGTAGCGGAGCGCAAGCACACGGAGCAGGATGACCACGGCAGCACATGCCAGCGGAGGCACGATGGGCAGCGTGGGTACAAGAAGCGATGTAAGCCAGTAGACCACCGCCCCGGCTATGCAAGCCGTGGCATAGATGTCCTTTCGGAATATGATGGGTTCCTCGTTGATGAGAATGTCGCGGATCACGCCGCCGAAGGCCCCCGTAATCACCCCCATGATACCCGCCACCCACATCGGATAACCGAAATGGATGGTCTTTTCGATGCCTATGACGCAGAAAAGGGCAAGCCCTATGCTGTCGAACATCAGCAATATCCGCTCACGGCGCACGAGGAATGTGCGGAACACTATGACTGCAGCCAGCGACAACGCCGTCACCGCCAAATACCACCATGTCTCCATCCAGAACACAGTGCAGTCAAGCAGCAGGTCGCGCAGCGTACCTCCGCCGATAGCCGTGACAAGGCCGACGGTATAAGCCCCGAACCAGTCGAATTTTTTCGTAGCGGCAAGGCGTATGCCGCTGATGGCGAACGCGATGGTGCCAATCACCTCTATCACGAAAAGGAATGTGGCCTGTACGGTTTCAGAGTCCATAGTGTCCTAATAAGTAACGAACTATAACAGTTACTTGATTTTAAACGGGTTATAACGTGACAGCCCGCGATACAGCACTGCGTAGTGCCTGAATCGCGGGCCGGTCATAAGCTTTCTGTGACGGCTGATTACTTGCGGATACCGAGTTCCTTGCGTGCGATGATGGCACGGTAACGGTTGATATCCTTGCGGATAAGGTAATCGAGCAGACGGCGGCGCTTGCCTACGAGAGCCTTGAGCGCGCGCTGTGTGGTGAAGTCCTTGTGGTTCTTCTTGAGGTGCTCGGTCAGGTGGGCGATACGAACAGAGAAGAGGGCTATCTGAGCCTCGGGGCTGCCGGTATCGGTCTTGCCTGCGCCGTACTCTTCAAAAATCTTGACTTTGTCTTCTGCGCTTAGATGCATTTCTTTTGGTGGTTAAGATGTTAGTAAATAATGTTGGCCTTGCTCTCCGCCGCGCTGCCAAAAGAGCCATCGCAGCCACAGTGGCCAAATCAGCCGCAAAGTTAACACTTATCCCCCACATATGCAACACCATGCGGCTCGTCTTTTTGCAATTTCTTTTCGTCGGATATTCTTCTTATATTTGTAAAAAACCAACCGATACATGACCATGAACAGAATCTTATCCATCCTCGTAGCCATCCTGGTGGCAGCAACCGTTACAGCGCAGACCACACGACGCACAACGTCAAAAGCGTCGGGAAATCCGAATGCAGCAGCCGTCGTAGCCACGGTAGACGGTGTCGGGCCATTGAAACTCTGCCTGCCGATGAAAAAGATTCCGGCAAAGTATGCCGGGCTGTACGACAACTTCGAAAAAGCCCCTGTCGAAGCTGACAAAGAATCACTCCAAGGCAATCCCCAAGGGCAACATAAGCTGACTTTCTACAAGGACGGCAAGGTGGTAATGACTACCATCGTCGCCGAGTGGGACGATGCACCATATGGAGGCATTCGAGAAATAACCCTCCCTGCCGGCTCCCCTATAAAATTCAGAATCGCGCCCAACAAATACATCCTGCCCAACTGTCCCCTTTCTGAAGTATTCAGCAAAGCGACACTCACTGCCGGAGGACTCGTTCAGTCGGAGGCTTACTACACCGACAAAACCATATTTGATGTAATCAACAAGCCGGCGGATTATGACCGGAAGACGGCAGGTGTCATCATCCAGAACGCATATGTAATCAAGGATGACAGGTACATCACGACCCAGAGCAAAACCCTTGACATGTTCAAGCCAGACACCAAAATCAACGGCATCGACATCCGCTACTGGGTCAACGAATTTTAGCAGCTGTTGAAATCGTGACTTCGTCTGCCGGTCAAAAGGTCGCCGACAGGGTGAGTCCGAGGGAGCTGTAGCCGTCGGCATAAGGGGCGACGAGCATATCGTTCTTGAACAGGCCGCGCAGACATCGGCGTTCCAACGGCAGCAGCCAGTAGCCCACATGTGCGCTCAATATGCCTATTCCGGCTCCGGCGATGACATCGTTGGTCCAGTGACGCTCGTTGTAGACCCTGAGAAAAGCCACTCCGAGGGCCACGGTGTAGCCGGCCGCACCTACCCACGGTCCGTACTCGATGCGCATGAGTTCGGCCCCGGTAAACGCGGTGGCGGTATGCCCCGACGGGAACGAATTGCGCGACGACGAGTCGGGACGCGGCTCTTTCACCGCATATTTGACTATGTTGGTAATCGCCGCCATACAGGCGTATGCCGTGACCCCTGCACACAGACGCTCCTTGAAGCTGTGGCGGGCGGGCACGCCGGGGATGAACCCGGCGGCAAGATACCCGGCAGCGGGGACATACTGCAGGTAGTCGTCGGCGCGGAAATAGCAGTCGCCGCGAAGGGTCGACATGCCGTCGCGGATGTCGTGGTTGACTGACTGGAACCAGCCGTTCGACACCCCGAACGAACCGACCGCAATCAGCGCGCCCGGGACGATAAGCTGCTTCCACTGGAATTTCTCCTCCGGCAACGTGATGGAGGGATAGACATGCAGCCCGGCCGAATCCGCAGGAGCCGCCGGCACTTGCGCAGACGACACGACAGAGACAGCCAGGCACATACCGAAAAGTATCTGCCTTCTCATAAACTTTGACATTCTTCGAGCGAATGCCAAAGTCCTCTATCCTACTACCCCGCTACGGATGCAAAATGGGCGTACCATGCCCAAGATGCAGCCGTAGGAAGTGCTGAAGAAAACGGCAAGAGTACGCCCATGTTTTGGATGGACGTCGGCAACTTGTCCCTGTCGTTTTCTTTAATGAAATTTCCTACGTTTCATCTTGTTTGGAACAAATAGCAAACGCTATTAATCATATATGTAACGTAAGTCTTAAAATCCAAACGCAACACGTGTTCATTGAGTTCCTGCCCAATGATTATTACCCTGTCCGGGGTTATTTGCGCATTAAATTTTGCGGCTTACCTACGCCCTTTCTCTAAAGGACGCGATAGTGCCGTAATCGTGTTACAGACACCGCTGCAAAGTTAGCTATTTTCCTTCGTGCCTCAAAAAATAATCACCATGCCATCTGCTATGATTCCATATACCGCCGCAGCCATGGCGAGAAACAGGCCTCCACAGCCCCTCTGAGGCCACACACCGCCCCTCTGAGGCCGTCGGCTCGCCAGCATCGCGCCAATGTCCTGGCAGGCCATGTCAGCGGATGGTCTATGACGGTCAGCACACCCCGCACCCTGTTGACTCCGTCACGCATCGACGGATTGAAGCCGGTCGACACTCCAGGATGAGCCACAATAACCACCGGGAAAAATCGGCAGTCTATCCCGCTACGTATGGCTTTGCGGAGCAACAATTCTTCTTCACCGCATATATATCTCCCCGATCCGAGACCGAACCTTTCGCAATAACGCAACCGCCCGGCACGGCTATTGCGACGCAGAGCCACTTCAAAAGATGTCTGGAAAAACTTACGTGGCAAAGGCAATCCTAACCGCGTCTCCTCCGCAGGATAAAACCGCTCCCCCGGACCGTCGTGCATGAACGTTGCGTAACCGACCTCCGGGTGTTCGGCAAAAGTCCTCCTTACCGCGTCAAACGCCCCGGGCTTATACACCAAATCGTCATCGGCAATCAGCACTATGTCGCCGCAGGCGTTATCTAACGCATTGTTGCGGTTAGCCGAAAGTCCTTTGCGTCCGCACATGACTATCCTGACATCCCTGCGTGATGCCAGCCTCTGAGGCACGTCGCATCCCTCCCCTCGCTGCCACGACACGAGATAGCTCACGCCCTCCTGACGCTCAGGGAGCATTTGCGACACCCTCGCAATCCCCTCTGCCCCCACGGTGCATACCGCCACTTCAAGGGTCGGGAGCGGTACTGTCAATGCTTCTGTCTCACACATTATATACACTTAAATATATGACTATTTTCTCGCAAAGTTAACGATTTATACCTCTCAACACATGTAAAACTACTATAAAATGCTAACTTTGCAGTCTTACTTACAATCTCCAACATTATTCGTTACGCAAGATACATATTTCCACCATAACAATGACTAAAATCGCTATCATCGGCGCAGGTGCCATGGGAGGTGCCATCGCCACAGGGCTCCTCAACAACGGCTACGATGCATCCAATCTGACAGTAGCCGACCCTTCGGACAAGGTTGTCGGACACTTTGCCGCCCTCGGCGCAGCCGCCACCACTGACAATGCCTCGGCCATCACGGATGCCGACATGGTGATGGTAGTGGTCAAGCCGTGGCTCGTGGAGAAAGTCCTGTCAGGCATACGCGGCAAGCTCCGCTACGACAGCCAGACTGTAGTGGTCATCGCTGCCGGGATATCCTCGGAGCAGCTGCGCACATGGCTCACAAATGCCGACGGGCAGATGCCGCAGACGGCTCTCGTCATCCCGAACATCGCCGTCGCCATAGGCGAGTCCATGACGTTCGTAGCCCCCGTAACCGCCGACGGGCAGGCCGTCAGCGAAATCGTAAAAGTGTTTGACCTGATGGGATCAACACTCGTCACCGAAGAACGCCTGTTGGCTGCCGGAACCACACTGGCGTCATGCGGCATCGCATACGCCATGCGTTACATCCGCGCAGCCGTGGAGGGCGGTGTCGAACTCGGATTTAAAGCAGCCGACGCGCAGCAGATTGTCGTGCAGACCGTCAAAGGAGCTGCAGGGCTGTTAAGCCTCCCCGGCGCACACCCCGAAAGCGAAATCGACAAAGTGACCACACCCGGAGGTGTCACCATACGCGGACTCAACGAGATGGAACATGCCGGCTTCACATCTGCCGTCATACGCGGTCTCAAAGCCGGGCTGAAAGCATGAAGAAGCCACGACGCATAGTAGTCAAGGTAGGCAGCAATGTCCTCACCCGCGCCGACGGCCAGCCCGATGTGGTCAACATGGCCCAGATTATCGACCAGATAGCATCGCTGCGCCGCCTCGGGCACCAGATAATACTCGTGTCGAGCGGAGCTGTGGCCTGCGGGCGCAGCATCGTCAAGCCCTCCAAGAAACTCGACTCCGTGGGCCAGCGGCAGATATTCTCGGCTGTGGGGCAAATCAAGCTGCTCAACATATACATGTCGCTGTTTGCCGAATACGGCATCACCGTCGGGCAGGTGCTGACCCAGAAGGAAAATTTCGCTTCACGGCGATCCTACCTCAACCAGAGGGCGGCGATGCAGGTGATGCTCGAGAACGGTGTGCTGCCCATTGCCAACGAAAACGACACGGCCTCCCTGACCGAACTGATGTTTACCGACAACGATGAGCTGTCGGGCATCATAGCGGCGATGATGGATGCCGACACTCTCGTAATCCTGTCGAACATCGACGGCATCTTCACAGGTCCGCCCGACAAGCCCGGATCGCGCCTGATAGAGCGTGTGGCAATAGGCGACGACCTCAGCCAATACATCCAGACCACCAAGAGCGGATTCGGTCGCGGAGGCATGGGCACGAAATACGGCATAGCCCGCCGCCTGTCGGAGGAGGGTGTGCGCGTAATCATAGCCAACGGCACACGCCCCGGCATACTCACATCGGTGATTTCAGACCCCGGGCACACGCCCCACACCGAGTTCGAGCCGCGCAAAGAGCCGGTCAGCAACATCAAGAGGTGGCTTGCCCACAGCACCAGCTTCACCAAAGGCCGCATAAACGTCAACGCCAAAGCCGCCGAAGCCCTGCGCAGCGACAAAGCCATCAGCCTGCTCCCCATCGGTGTCACCTCCATAGAGGGCGAATGGGAAGAAGGCGACATAGTGGACATCTACGGCACTGACGGCTCCAAAATAGGCATCGGACGAGCCAGCCTCTCCAACGAGGAGACAGCCACCGTGCTCGGCCGCCACGGCAGCAAACCGATAGTCCACTATGACTATCTGTTTATCGAATAGAGCCCGACTCATTTTCAACGTACATTTATTATCCCACATACTGCTATGGATTCCAACCTCACCGAAATATTCTCATCTGTAAAACAAGCGTCACGCCACATGGGCGCCCTGTCGGTCGACCGGCGCAACGAGGTGCTGCTCCACCTCGCGGATGCCCTTGAAGCCGATGCCCCCGCCCTTTTGGAGGCCAACTCCCGCGACTTGTCCCGTATGGACCGCAGCAACCCCCTCTACGACAGGCTGCAGCTCACACCTGAGCGTCTGGCCGGCATAGCATCCGACATGCGCCACGTGGCATCGCTCCCCTGCCCCGTAGGTGAAATAATCGATGAGAGCGAACGCCCCAACGGATTGCGTCTGCGGCGTGTCCGCGTACCGTTCGGCGTAATCGGCATAATATACGAAGCCCGCCCCAATGTCACTTTCGATGTGTTCGCGCTCTGCTTCAAGACCGCAAACGCATGTATCCTCAAAGGGGGCAGCGATGCCGAAGACTCCAACAAGGCTATCGTGTCGCTGATACGGCGAGTGCTGCGCGATGAAGGCATCGACGAAAATGTCGTAGCCCTGCTTCCTGCCACACACGAAGCCACAGCGGCTATGCTCGATGCTGTCGGATATGTGGACGTGTGCATCCCACGCGGAGGCAAGCGGCTGATTAATTTCGTCCGCGACAACGCCCGCATACCTGTCATTGAGACCGGGGCCGGAGTAGTCAGCACTTACTTCGACCAGTATGGCGACCTCTCCATGGGACGCGACATCATATTCAACGCCAAGACGCGCCGCGTAAGTGTATGCAACGCGCTCGACACATTGATCATCCACAAAGACCGTCTCGCCGACCTCCCCTTGCTCGTCAAGCCGATGGCCGACAAGTCCGTAGAAATATATGCCGACGACAGGGCATACACCGCCCTTGAGGGCAGATACACCGAAACGCTGCTCCAACGTGCCGACGCAGACACATTCGCAACCGAGTGGATGGACTACAAGATGGGCATACGCACCGTCGACTCCCTGGCCGAGGCGATTGACCACATCGCCGCCTACGGCTCCGGCCACAGCGAATGCATAGTGACCGGCAATCCCGACCACGCAGAGCGATTCCGTCAGGAAGTGGATGCCGCATGCGTGTATGTCAACGCTCCGACGAGCTTCACCGACGGGGCGCAATTCGGACTCGGCGCGGAAATCGGCATCAGCACCCAGAAGCTCGGTCCACGCGGCCCCATGGGACTAACCGAGATCACCACCTACCGCTGGCTCATCGACGGCAACGGACAAACACGCCCCTGAGCCGTGGAAATCCGCCATATTGACGGATTGTAACAGAAATGGCCCTGTTTAGGATTTTTTCATTAACTTTGCACCTGATTTAAATAGGCATTTTGTACACGTGTCCCTCGGTTGACGCCGAATGGGCACTTTTACAGCACACTAATTTAAAGCTCAATATATCTAAGGTAATTTATTTTCGATGAACAACGATCAGGTTTCGGTGATGTTTGCCACTGACGAACATGTCAAATACGCCGAACACATTGTCAATCTCATTTACGAATCGGCCCTGCAGCGCGGTACCGGCATAGCCCGCCGTTCCCCCAAATATATCGAGGACAAAATCAAGGGGGGCAAAGCTGTCGTGGCCATGTATGGCGACCGTCTGATTGGTTTCAGCTACATCGAGAGCTGGGGCCACGGCGACTATGTCGCTACATCGGGTCTGATTGTCGACCCCGAATTCCGCAAGCTCGGCCTTGCGGCGCGTATCAAAAACAAGACATTTGAGCTTGCCCGACGACGATTCCCTTATGCAAAAATATTCTCCATCACCACGTCGCTGCCGGTGATGAAGCTCAACTCGCGCCTCGGCTACAAGCCGGTGACGTTTTCCGAACTCCCCCAGGAAGATGAGTTCTGGAACGGGTGCCAGGGATGCGTCAACTATGACATCCTGCAGCGCAACAACCGCCGCATGTGCCTCTGCTACGGGATGCTCTACGACCCCAAAGCCGAGCTGAAGAAACAGTCATGGGCGACACCCTACCGCACCTGGGTGGCCAACAAGCTACGCAAGATATTCCACCTCAAAAAATAACTTATAAGACTTTATAGAACTTATCCGGCTTATAAAACTTATAAGGCTCATCCCCACAAAAAATCACAAACCCCCATAAAACATATCAGCGCCATGGACAAGAAGAAAAAAGTGGTTCTCGCCTTCAGTGGAGGCCTTGACACATCATTTTGCGCAAAATACCTCTCGGAAGACCTCGGCTACGAGGTGCATACAGCCCTCGCCAACACCGGCGGATTTTCCGACGAAGAGCTCGCCCGCATCGAAGAGAAGGCGATGAAACTCGGTGCCGCATCACATGCGTCGCTCGACATCACCAAGGATTACTACGACAAGAGCATCCGCTACATGATAGCCGGCAACGTGCTCCGCAACGGCACATACCCCATCTCCGTATCATCAGAGCGCATCTTCCAGGCCATAGCCATCATCGAATACGCCAAGAAAATCGGTGCCGACGCAGTGGCCCACGGCTCTACCGGCGCCGGCAACGACCAGGTACGTTTCGACCTGACATTCCAGATTCTCGCCCCCGAGATTGAAATAATCACCCCCACCCGCGACATGACCCTCACCCGCGAGTACGAAATAGACTATCTCCGCAAGCACGGCATACAGGACGATTTCAAGAAGATGGAATATTCCATCAACAAGGGACTCTGGGGCACTTCAATAGGCGGCAAGGAAACCCTCCACAGCGAGCAGACCCTTCCCGAACACGCATATCCCAGCCAGGTTACAGCAACAGGCGAGGAGACACTGAAAATTTCGTTTGAAAAAGGCGAGATTTCAGCAGTCAACGGCAAGAAGTTCGACAACATGATCGATGCCATCCGCGCTATCGAAGCCGCCGGCAGCAAATACGGCATAGGCCGCGACATGCACATCGGCGACACCATCATAGGCATCAAAGGCCGCGTGGGCTTCGAAGCCGCCGGCCCGATCCTCATCATCGCCGCCCACAAGATGCTCGAAAAGCACACTCTGACCAAGTGGCAGCAGTACTGGAAGGACCAGATAGGCACATGGTACGGCATGTTCCTCCACGAAGCGCAGTATCTCGAACCCGTCATGCGCGACATGGAGAAATTCCTCGAAAGCAGCCAGCAGAACGTCACCGGCACCGTAGAAATCACACTCCGTCCTCTCGGCTATACGCTCGTAGGCGTTGATTCGCCCTATGACCTGATGAAGACCGATTTCGGAGAATACGGCGAGGTCAACAAGGCTTGGAGCGCGGACGATGTCAAGGGCTTCACCAAGATTCTCGGCAACCAGATGAAGATTTTCTACAACGTCCAGAACCGCAACAACAAGTGATACGCGCAGGCATCATCGGAGGTGCCGGCTACACTGCCGGCGAACTTCTCCGCATACTCATCAACCACCCCGAGGTGCAGATAGAGTGGGTACACTCTACCAGCAACGCCGGCAACCCTGTCACCGATGTACACACAGGCCTCATCGGCGACACCGATTTGGTCTTTGCCGACGAGCATCCGTTGGATAAGGTGGATGTCGTGTTTATGTGTTCGGGACATGGCGCAAGCTCCAAATTCTGGAGCGAAAACACCCTGCCGCAAGGGGTCAAGGTAGTAGACCTGGCACAAGATTTCCGTGACGAATCCGAGGGGTATGTCTACGGACTTCCTGAAGCCAACCGTGACCGCATCAAAGGAGCCGACAAGGTAGCCAATCCGGGATGTTTCGCCACCGCTCTGCAGCTTGCCATGCTGCCGTTGGCAGCTGCCGGGATGCTCCACGGCGACATCAACGTCACAGGCATCACCGGCTCTACCGGGGCAGGTGTAAAGCCGGGAGCCACAACGCACTTCAGCTGGCGTACCGACAACATCTCGGTCTACAAAGCCTTCACCCACCAGCACCTCAAGGAGATACGCATGACGCTCTCCCAGCTGCAAGCTGATTTCGACTCTCCGATTTATTTCGTGCCTGTCCGTGGCGACTTTGCCAGAGGCATATTCGCGATGGTCACTGTCGACACCGACCGTCCAGCCGACGAAATAGCCCGGATTTATTCCGATTTCTACGCCTCGGCGGCGTTCACCCACTACAGCAAGGCCAACATCGACCTCAAGCAGGTGGTCAACACCAACAAGGCTCTCATACATATCATCGAACACGAAGGCAAGCTGCTCATCCTGTCGGCTATCGACAACCTCCTCAAAGGGGCAAGCGGACAGGCAGTCCAGAACATGAATCTGATGTTCGGTCTCCCTGAGACAATGGGATTGCAGCTCAAACCCTCAGCGTTCTAAAAGCAAGGTGTGTAAAACTCCTACTGAGACTTATGAAACTTTTTGACGTTTATTCCCTCTACGACATAGAACCCGTGCGCGGCAAAGGCAACCATGTCTACACAGCCGACGGCACGGAGTACCTCGACCTCTACGGAGGCCATGCTGTAATATCCATAGGCCACGCACACCCTCACTATGTGGAGGCTGTCAGCCGTCAAGTGGCGATGATGCCGTTTTACAGCAACTCGGTGAAAAATTCGCTCCAGCAACGTCTTGCCGACCTGCTCGGAAAAGCGTCAGGCTATGACGATTACCAGCTTTTCTTAGTCAACTCCGGCGCGGAGGCCAACGAAAACGCCATCAAGCTGGCATCGTTTACCACAGGGCGCAAGAAAGTGCTGGCCTTCGACAAAGCATTCCACGGGCGCACATCCGCCGCAGTCGCCGCCACCGACAACCCCAAGATACAAGCTCCTTTCAACCGCACCGACAATGTGGAGTTCGCTCCGCTCAACGACATCGATGCAGTCCGCGACAAACTATCCACCGGAGAGTTCGCGGCGGTAATCGTCGAAGGCATACAGGGTGTCGCCGGCATCCGCATGGTATCCGACGGTTTCCTCTATCAGCTCCGCGAAATCACCAAGGAGACCGGCACTCTGCTCATCATTGATGAAATACAGAGCGGTTACGGACGCACAGGACGGTTCTTCGCACACCAGCACGCAGGCATACGCCCCGACATCATCACCGTGGCCAAAGGCATAGCCAACGGCTTCCCGATGTCGGCGGTGCTGATTTCGCCCGACATCAAGCCCGTCAAGGGTATGCTCGGCACTACATTCGGCGGCAACCACCTCGGATGTGCCGCAGCCATAGCCGTCCTTGAGGTGATGGAGAGCGAAAACCTCATCGACAACGCAGCCAAGGTCGGAGAATACCTGCTTGAAGAGCTGCGTAAGATGCCGCAGCTCAAGGATGTCCGCGGACGCGGCCTGATGATAGGAGTCGAGGTGGAAGGCCCGGCATCCGATGTCCGCAAGCGGCTGCTGTTTGACCACCGTATCTTCACCGGCGGTGCCGGCGAGCACACCGTGCGCTTGCTGCCCCCATTGACCATCACCATCGACGAGGCGCACCAGTTCATCACCGAGTTTAAGAAATGTCTCTCTGAACTATAATCTCCTCCTAAAATTATCTATGAAACGATTCCTCTCTGTCAACGACATAGGGCCTCTTGACAAGGCTGTGGCCGAAGCCCTTGAAATCAAGCGTGACCGATTCGCCTACCAGCATCTCGGACGTAACCGCACGCTGATGATGATATTCTTCAACTCCAGTCTGCGCACACGCCTTTCCACCCAGAAAGCGGCCATGAACCTCGGCATGAACGTGATAGTGCTCGATGTCAACCAGGGAGCATGGAAGCTCGAGACCGAGCGCGGCGTCATCATGGACGGAGACAAGGCCGAACATTTGCTTGAAGCCATCCCGGTCATGGGCTGCTACTGCGACCTCATCGGCGTGCGTTCATTCGCCGGCCTCAAAGACAAGGCCGAGGACTACGAGGAACGCATCATAGAGCAGTTCATCAAATATTCAGGCCGCCCGGTATTCAGCATGGAGGCCGCCACATGCCATCCGCTCCAGGCGTTTGCCGACCTCATCACCATAGAGGAATACAAGACCAAGGAGCGTCCGAAAGTGGTCATGACATGGGCACCGCATCCACGCGCCCTGCCACAGGCCGTGCCCAACTCGTTTGCCGAGTGGATGAATGCAGCCGGCTACGATTTCGTCATCACGCATCCCCACGGCTACGAGCTTGACCCTAAATTCACCGGCAACGCCCGCATCGAATACGACCAGGACAAGGCTCTCGCGGGTGCCGACTTCGTCTACGCGAAGAACTGGAGCGCATATGCCGACCCCAACTACGGCAAGATACTCTCCACCGACCGCTCATGGACTGTCGACACAGCCAAGATGGCTCTGACCGACAACGCCTACTTCATGCACTGCCTCCCCGTGCGCCGCAACATGATCGTCACCGACGATGTCATCGAATCGCCGCGCAGCATCGTCATCCCCGAAGCCGCCAACCGCGAAATCTCGGCGCAGACAGTCATCAAGCGTATGCTGGAAGCCCTCTGACCGCACCACCGACACAACAAATCTACACCTATCTAACTACATACAATGTCACCCGTCAAAGTTTTCAAAATCGGCGGAAACGTCGTTGACAACCCTGAAGCCCTCAGCCGCTTCATAAGCGAATTTGCAACCATCAAATCACCGAAAATCCTCATACACGGTGGCGGCAAAGAGGCTACCCGGCTGAGCAAACGGCTTGACATCCCCACCCAGATGATTGACGGACGCAGGGTCACAGACCGTGACACCCTCGACGTGGTTACGATGGTTTATGCCGGACTCATCAACAAGCGCATAGTAGCGGCTCTGCAGGCCGTGGGCTGCAACGCCCTCGGACTGACCGGGGCCGATGCCGACTGCATCCGCGCCACCAAGCGACCGGCAGCTCCTGTCGACTACGGTTTTGTGGGCGACATAAACCCTGCCGACATCAACGACCTCTACATAGAGTATGTACTCCGCCAGGACATCGTGCCTGTATTCTGCGCCATAACCCACGACGGCAAGGGGAATCTGCTCAACTGCAATGCCGACTCGGTGGCATCATCGGTCGCCATCGCCACATCGCGCATAGCCCCGGTGGAACTCATCTACTGCTTCGAGCGCAACGGAGTGCTGCGTGATGTCGACGACCCCGGCAGTGTCATATCCATCATCACACCTTCAATCTATGAGGAGCTGCGCCGCGACAACATCGTCGCCGACGGCATGATTCCGAAAATCGACAACGCCTTCAACGCCATCAACCGAGGAGTGGAAAGCGTCACCATCAAGCACAGCGATAACATCCTCTCCGACATAGGCACCACCATAACAGCTTAATCCGTGATGCTTGACGAAGCCATAGACCTGCTTGAGCACATGATTGCCACCCCCTCTGTCTCACGTGACGAGGCGGCTGTGGCAACTCTTATCTATGAGCGTTTGGAAGCCTGGGGATTAGAGCCGCATCGCCACGGCAACAATATCGTAGCCAAAGCCCCGGCTTGGCAGTCCGGCAAACCGGTGCTGATGCTCAACGCCCACATCGACACGGTACGCCCTGCGGCTTCATACACCATCGACCCCTATAAGCCCCTCCGATGCGACGGGCGCATCTACGGCCTCGGCAGCAACGACGACGGCGCATCGGTGGTATCCCTGATCAGCGTGTTCCGCAAACTGCGCGATACGTCCCTGCCCTACAACCTGCTTCTGGCTCTGTCGGCCGAAGAGGAGGTAGGAGGCGAAGGGGGTATGCGCTTGCTTCTGCCCGCGCTGGCTCAGGAAGGGATAAAGATAGATGCGGCTCTCGTCGGCGAACCGACCGGGATGCAGCCGGCCATAGCCGAGCGAGGCCTGATTGTGCTTGACTGCGTTACACAAGGAGTAGCCGGTCATGCGGCTCGCAATGAGGGCATCAACGCCATATACCGCGCCATGGCCGACATCGACATACTGCGCGGTTTCAGATTCGACCGTCAATCAGACATCCTCGGCCCAATCAAAGTGAGCATCACCCAGATAGAGGCCGGCAAGCAGCACAACACCGTCCCCGACACATGCCGCTGGGTGGTGGACGTGCGCACCACCGATGCCTATACCAACGAGGAGACATCCGAGATGCTACGCTCAGCCCTCAGCCCGCACACCACTGCGGCGCACCGCTCAACCCGTGTACAGGCCTCGGTCATACACTCCTCACATCCGCTGGTCAAGGGCGCAGTCGCACTGGGGCGCACTACGTTTGTATCTCCGACGACCTCCGACATGAGCCTCATGCACGGCATCCCGTCACTGAAAATGGGTCCCGGCGACTCGTCACGCAGCCACCGCGCCGACGAGTATATACTCGTCGGCGAAATCGAAGAGGCCATAGGCCTCTACACATCACTTCTGACTAATCTCAACCTCTGATAAAAGTAACTCGCAAAAATTAGCTTGCATATAATTGTGAAGGATTTTCAAGATGATTTTTAAGTCAAACGATGGAGCTTAGCGAGCTAAGCGACTGAGTGAGAGTGAAAAATCAGCCGAAAAGACGAGCAAGGATATGAAAGCCCGGAGGGTTACTTGAAAATTTTAATATATAACTAATTTTTGTGAGTTACTTATTATTATGGCAAAACTCTGGGACAAAGGCTTCGAGCCTGACGCTCTGATTGAAAAATTCACCGTAGGCAACGACCGCGACCTCGACCTGCGCCTCGCCCGATACGACGTGCAAGGCTCCATGGCCCACATCAAGATGCTCCAGTCCATCGGGCTGCTCGAAAAGGACGAACTCGACAAGCTCCTTGCCGGGCTGGAGGAGATACTACACACCATCGAAGCCGGAGAGTTCCGCATCGAGGACGATGTCGAGGACGTACACTCCCAGGTGGAATTTCTTCTTACCCAGCGTCTCGGCGACCTCGGCAAGAAAATCCACGCCGGCCGCTCGCGCAACGACCAGGTACTCGTCGACCTCAAACTGTTTATGCGCGACGAGCTGCGCACCATAGCCCAGGCTGTAGAGCGCCTTTTCAACCGTCTTCAATCCCTCAGCGAGCAATACAAGGATGTGCTGATGCCCGGCTACACGCACCTGCAGGTGGCGATGCCGTCATCGTTCGGCCTGTGGTTCGGAGCTTATGCCGAATCGCTGACCAACGACATGCACATGCTCGTGGCAGCATACAATGTCGCCAACCAGAACCCCCTCGGCTCGGCAGCCGGCTACGGGTCATCATTCCCGCTCAACCGCACCATGACCACGCAGCTTCTCGGATTCGCCGACATGAACTACAATGTCGTGGCTGCGCAGATGAGCCGCGGCAAGACCGAACGGGCCGTGTCGATGGCTGTGGCAGCCATAGCGTCCACCCTCGCCCACTTGGCCATGGACGTATGTATGTGGATGTGCCAAAACTTCGGTTTTGTAAAGTTCCCCGACGAGCTCACCACCGGGTCATCCATCATGCCCCACAAGAAGAACCCCGACGTATTCGAGATAATGCGCGGCAAGTGCAACCGTCTGCAAGGTCTACCCAACGAAGTGGCACTACTCACCACCAACCTCCCCCTCGGCTACAACCGCGACCTCCAGCTTCTCAAAGACATCATCTTCCCTGCCACCGACGAGCTGGTCGACTGCATAGACATGGCAGAGTTCATGCTGCGCCACATCAAGGTCAATGACGACATACTATCCGATCCTAAATACGACTACCTCTTCACCGTGGAGGATGTCAACCGCCTTGCCCTCTCGGGTATGCCGTTCCGCGATGCTTACAAGACCGTGGGTATGCAGGTACAGCGCGGCGAGTACCGTCCCACCCGTACCGTCAACCACACCCACGAAGGCAGCATAGGCAACCTCTGTAACGACCGCATCGCAGCCAAGATGCAGCGCATCATGGAGGCTTTCAAGAAGTAACCGCCATAGAGGACTCCCTATCCCGCTCCGTTAGACATATCGGTCCATCATCTCTTCAAGCAGGGGATACACGTCATCGGGCGTGACCGAGTCCATCAGTTCCCCATAGCTTTTCCCCGGGATTTCATCCGGGGAAATTTTTTGCAGGTACGATATTCCGGATGCAGGCGTGGATGTCTTCGGCAGCCATGTCTGCATCTCCCCCGAGGGGGAGAAAATCGCAAACGAAGGCTTACCCACCGCTTGCACTATATGACGCGCACCACCTTCGTTGCCGAAATAGAAGTCGCAACACGCCGCCATCACCGCCATCTCGCGGATGCCACGGGCCTCTATGCCTATCTTCACGCACTCAGGCTCGCCGAGCCGGCGATACACTTCACGCGCCTCAGCCTCCTCATCACCGGGAGCATAATTGAATATCATCTGCACGTCGGGGCGGCGGGCTATCACCCTACGCAGAGTCTCCACCATGTAGTCCATGCGCCACCGCTTCCACGGGAGCTTGGCGGAGACACCCACGAGCATCACCTTGCGGGCCATATCAATGTCGCCTTCCCGCATCTTCTCCCTGAAGCGCAGCCGCTCGTCATCTGTAATATCAAGCGTGAAATCCTTGGAGTACTTCACATCGAAGTGCCGCTCGAGAGGGCGTAGCAGCAACAGGTCGCGCTCCACCATAGTCAAATCGACAGGCGAGGCATTGTCGGTGGCAGCATTGAGGAGCGGACGTGTGTACCATTTCTTACGTCCCAACCGCCACGGCGTGCGCAGCGACATCAACGAGAACAGCAGCGTCCTTACCGTAGACCGCTGGTCCACAATCATGTCATAACGCCCCTCGCGCACTGTCTTCCAAATCTTGCGCAGATAAGCCCCAAGCGGCTTGTTGTCACCGGGAGCGAACCGTATCACACGGTCGATGTCGGGATGCCCTTCAAACAGCGGAGCTATGCCGCTGTTGAGCACCATGTCGATTCTTGCGCCGGGAAATGTACGGCGCAGCGTGGTGCACACCGATGTAGCCAGCACGGCATCGCCTATCTGACGGAAACGGATAACGAGTATTCTCTGCGGAGCGGACGACTTGCGTGACATATTTTTATTTCAAGCGTATAAAGATTGGTTACGCCGACAAAAATAATCATAAATACCCATACCTCCTATCTCGTGCAATCGATTTTTTTTGCTATCTTTGCCTATTATTAACCTAAAACAAAAGCAAACCCCATCTCATGGAAATCCAAGGTAAAATCATACTTGCCCTCCCCGAAATGACCGGCACATCCAAAGCCGGCAACCCCTGGAAAAAACGCGAATACGTCTTGGAGACACACGACAGTTTTCCCAAGAAAGTCCATTTCGACTTCTTCGGCGACCGTGCCGACCAATTCATACTCAGCCCCGGCGATGAAGTGACTCTCTCGTTCGACATCGAGAGCCGCGAATACAACGGACGCTGGTTCACAAGCATACGCGGCTGGAAAGCCGAAAAGGTCGGAACCGCTCCTGCAGCCGGAGCTCCCGTACCCCCCGCAGGCCCCGCCACCACATTCCCCGGCGGATATCCCGCGCCTCCCGCACCCACCGACCTCGCCCCAGGGGTGGGCGACGCCACCGAAGACCTCCCCTTCTAACAACACAGGGACGGACTTCCCTCCCTTGCCGACGCATCAGGGTCTCCCCCCTTTACGGATTCACAGGGACATTTTCTGACGCATACATTAATCCATAAGATACCGCCGAGCCGCTTCGTCATCCGATATGAAGCGGCTCGTGTTATTGCGCCGAATTCTCATTTATAATTTATCACATTCAAAAAAACACTTTTTGGGTCAGTAGAAAACAGGCAGGGTGGGTATAAAATAAATTTGAGCCGTGTCTCACGACAAGGCTCAAATTCTAAACATGTTGTATCAAATGTTTACAGGGATGTGATTTTAATAGAGGGAATTGTTCTGGCAGCAAAGGTAGATAATTATTTAAACCCTGCAAAATTAATTTCCAACTCTGCCGACGAAATAACATTTTTTATACTCTCTGACACCAATAATCGAATAGGCGTGCATCCCCTCACGGCTGACACAATCACTTTATATTGCGGGGATGGTGCGTCAGAATCTCGCTGCGGAGCATCGTCCGGTCGACATGCAGGTATATCTCTGTCGTGGCGATGCTCTCGTGTCCGAGCATCTGCTGGATGGCTCTCAGGTTGGCTCCGCCCTCAAGCAGGTGGGTAGCGAAAGAGTGGCGGAGCGTATGGGGCGAAATGTTACGGCGTATGCCTGCCGCTTCGGCAAGCCGCTTGATGATGTAGAATATCATCACACGTGTCAGCCGCCGGCCCCGGCGGTTGAGGAAAAGTATATGCCTGTCGGCAGGGGCAATGTTGAGCCTCTCCCTTTCGGGCAGATAGGTCCGTATCTCCTCTATGCTGCGGTCAGACATCGGCACTATGCGCTGCTTGTCACCTTTGCCCTGCACCACCAGATAATGTTCGTCGGCATAAATGTCGCCCATCTCCAGATTGACAAGCTCGCTGACACGCAGTCCGCAGCCATAGAGCGTCTCCATAATGGCGCGGTTACGCTGCGCTTCTGCGACTTCAGGGTCTATCGCCGCTATCATCGCGTCAATCTCTGCCACGGAAAGCACCTCCGGGAGATATACGCCGACTTTGGGCGACTCGAGTGTCAGGGCAGGATTTTCCTTGATAATCCCCTCCATGGTCAGGAAGCGGAAAAAGGACCTTATCCCTGCGACTATCCTCGCCTGCGAACGCTCGGCGATGCCGAGGTCGTGCATGTCGGCCATAAGCTGCCGCAGGTCGTCGATGGTCACATCTTCAAGCCCTTTGCCGGTGTCGGCAAGATATCCTCCCAGCTTATCCACATCCTCGACATAAGCGATGCCCGTGTTGACACTCATCCCCCGCTCCACGAGCAGGTGGGACTCAAACATGTCACGCGCCGCCTTGAAATCCATCGCAACCAATGATTAGAAACGGTTTAAAACCACAGCGTGAAGTGCTGCACAGGCAGATGCTTCAATGCCGCAATGAACCCGATATTGCCGTTGGTGAAACTCATGCCGTGGCTGAGACTGCCCGTGACAGCTTTCCAAACCTCAGCCGTATGCGACTTCTCGCGGGTCAGGTTGCGCATGACTATCACACATCCAGCCGACTGCGCCAGCACCGTCAGGGCATCCCTGACATCATACACCTCCGGGCTGCGGATGTCGTTGACGAGGACAAACGGCAATCCGGCAACACGCGCAGCGTAGTCCGACATATGCCTTCCTATGCCGCCATACGGTAGCCGGCATATACGTCCGGCGAAATCCTTGGTCACTTCTGCGTATATATCCTCATAGTCGTTGCCGGGATTGTAGAGCGACAGCCGCGACCGCGAATCGGACAGCAGCAACGCAGCCGTCGACAGCCCGAAGTGTCCGCCTACCTGCATGTACTCGTCTGTGACGAAGCGGACGGCAACCCGGTGAAGCAGACGGGCGTTTTTCAGCGACATGATGCGCGGATGGTGCGGCCGATGATGAGCCGCAGCAATAGCCGCCTGCCTGAGCCATGCCATCCGCTCGTATGCGTAATACTGGCTGCGGCAACAGAGGGTATCCCTGACAAACGAATATGCAAACGGAGAGTGTATGCCGAAGCCGTGGCTGCGGTTGTAACGCCTCAACGCATTGGCATATAATCGTGGCGGCTTCATCTCGATAGAATCCTGTCGTTACAATTCAGCTTCCTCGCGACGCGTCTTAACCATACGCGCCACATTGACTGCGATGCCGCCAGCCAATGCCACATAGATCAGGATAATGGCTATGCGGGCAAGCATATCCGTGGTATGCAGCGATTGCGGATCGAACACCATCTCCACCTCATGCTCTCCGGCAGGGATGTTGAGCGCACGGAGCACGTAGTTGACACGTCCGAGCTCGGCGGGCTTACCGTCGATGGTCACATGCCACCCCCATGGGAAGTATACCTCCGAGAATACCGCCACACCGCCGTTGGCACTGCGGGCCTTGTAGGTAAGACGATCCGGAGCATAAGTGGTTTCGTATATCGTATCACCCGGAGCTATGGGCTTCGCCGGGCCGAGTATTTTTTCAAACTTCCTGTCAGCCACCGCTGATGTATGCAGGTCGATAGCACTCAATGCCGCCATCTCCTCATCGGCATCGGCAGCCCAATGCAGCGTGTCCACATACCATGCGTTACCCATGGCACGGTCGTTGAGCAGAGGAGTGCCGTCGGGACCTACCACATACTTGGCATTGAGCATATCTAACACCTGCCAGTCGGCTGCCGCAGGTTCGCCTGTGAGAAATCCGTTGAGATGACGGTCTATGATGTCCTGATAGCGTGTCAGTTTCGCAGCATGATAGCCACCTATCATCTTATGGTAGTATGACGGAGCCGGCGACCAAAAGCGCGGTATATCCATCACACGGTAATTCATGGCCGTGTCGGCCAGTATCGCCTCATCTGCCGGTGTCTTCGCTATCGGCTCGCCCATGGTCAACGCCTTGGGTACAAAGCTGTCATGGTTAAGATAGCGTTTGTTGACACTGTAAAGGTCCACAAGCACCAACGCCGCGATACCTATCCCAGCCACCATCGCCGACAGCTTTTTACGCATATATACATAGAGCAAGGCGCCTGCCAGCAGCATAAACACCAGGCTGCGCAGCGCGTCAGTCCTCACCATGCCGTAGCGCAGGCTCTCCACAGCATCGTAGATATGGGGGTTCTGGAGGCTGAATGAAGCTATCTGCTCCTTGTCATAGCCCTGCGCGGCGAGCGACTGGCTGATATACTGGTCATTCTGGAAATCCGACTGCGTTATGGCATCGCCATACACCCCGGGCATCACGAGTGCCACGATGCAGAAAAATGCGGGTATGCCCACCGACCACAACAGCGGCCGACGGTATTTGCCTATGCCTTCAGGGTCGCTGAGCACTTTTTGCAAAGCCATCGCACCGAGGAGCGGCATGGTAAACTCAGCAATCACCAATATGCTCTCGACCGTGCGGAACTTGCTGTACATAGGCATGTAGTCGATCATCAAGTCCGTAAACCACATGAAATTGCGGCCCCACGCCAAGAATACCGAAAACAGGGTCAGCACCAACAGCATCCATTTCCACGGCCCTTTGACGACAAACAGCCCCAGCACGAACAGCGCACATATTATCGCCCCGACATACACAGGTCCGTTGGTACCCTCCGGCTCTCCGAAATACTGTGTGAGATATTCAAGGTACTGAGCCTCTATGGGATGCAGGTCGCCTCCCTCGGCCATCTTCTTCGCTTCAGGCAGACTGGCCAATGTCAGCATCGTATTGTTGCCTTTCTCAGGCTTGACAGAGGCTCCGCCCTTGATGTCGGGGATAAGGAGCGAGAATGTCTCCGCCCGTCCGTAGCTATACTGCGTTATGTAGTCGCGGTCAAGACCAGCCGTAGCCTGCGAAGCATCGGCATCGGGCTGGGTGAGTTCGGAGTGCCGTCCGCGCATAGTCTCTTTCGAGTACTCATAGGTGTTATAAAGGCTGGGCGAATTGGCAAGCACAGCCAACACTCCGGCCACCACGAGCGACCCCGTGGCTATGCCCCACCGCTTCATGGCTTCGCGGTCTTTGAGAGCAGGCACAAGATACACCACCACAAAGCCCAGCACCACGAACAGGAAGTAATACGACATCTGCACATGGTTGCCGGCTATCTGCATCATCGCGAACAATGCCGCCAAAGCCGCGCCAATCAAGTAACGCCCCTGGTAGCAAAGCACCATACCGGCTATGGTCGGCGGAATATATGCCAGAGTTATGAACTTCCAGATATGCCCAGCACCTATGATGATGATGAAATAGCTCGAGAACCCATAGGCTATAGCCCCGGCCAGCGCCACATACCACCGCATCCTCATAGCCATAAGCAGGATGAAGAAACCTGCCATCATCATGAATACCAGATTAGCCGGCGAGGGGAGTCCAAGCCCCATGACACTGTTTATCCACCGGAACAGGCCGTCGGACGGATAAGAAGGCGAAATCTGGAAATTAGGCATCCCCGAAAAGAGCGAGTTGGTCCAGCGGACGGTCTCGCCTGTCTGCTCGGCATACGCCTTGGCCTCCTGACCGATGGCGATACCCTGCTGGGTGTCGTACTGGCGGAGCACATTGCCCTGCGAGGCATCAGGATAAAAATAGACGAAAGCGATGATGCCCATCACTACGATGGAAGCGACAAAAGCTATGATGCGGCTGTATCTGCGCATGACCATGATTATAATGACGTTATAGTGTGCGTATATCAGATAGGTAAATCAATCGGCATGGAAAGGCATGTGATATCAGAATGATATAAGGTTACCGCTGTCATTCTGGCGCATGTCATCGTCAATGACATTTCCGGTGGCAGCGCCCATACTCTTTATTTCGTCGCTGGTGCGCTTGTCGCGGTTATACGCCGGGGCGCGTTCGAGCTTGTCAATGAGCGCGATGTCCTCAAGCTGCGACGGTTTGAGCACCACGTAGCGTGTGCGGTCCACATTGCTCTTGATACCATCCAACCGTTCGCTGCCGTATTCGTTTTCTATGCGTTTATCGGACGCTTCGCGCGAACGCGCCACATCGGCCTGCTTCGGCTGCACTGGTTGCTGCTGTACCGCCGGCTGCGGCTCATCGTCGAAAGGTATGGTATTATGGCGCACACCCTGTCCCGACGATGTACGCACCGAAGGATTCTGACGCAGGTCTGCAGCCGAAGTCGCCGGACGGCGCACCGTGGGCTGGGGAGCAGCGGCCGGGGCAGGTGCGGCCTGGTCCTGACGGAAATTGTTTTCAAATCCGGCAGCAAGTATGGTCATCTTCACCTTGTCGCCGAGAGTATCATCGAACGCGATACCCCATATGACATCCACATCGGGGTCGAGCGTATTGACAAAGTCGGTGATTTCAGCCGCTTCCGACATCTGGAACGGTGTCTGTGCCTGACGTGAGAAGTAGAGGTTAAACAGCAGATGCTTCGACCCGAAAATATTGCGGTTGCGCAGCAGCGGCGAGTTGAGCGCATCCTCTATCGCCTTGCCTACACGGCCTTCGCCCTCACCATATCCCGCCGAGATGATGGCTGTGCCTCCTCCCCGCAGCGTAGTGTTGACATCGTTGAAGTCGAGATTGATGTAGCCGTCGCAGGTGATTATCTCCGAGATGGACCGTGCGGCGGTCGACAGAGTATCGTCAGCCTTGTTAAATGCGTTGATGAAGTCAAGGTCGGCATATATCTCGGTGATACGCTCATTGTTGATAATCAGCAACGCATCCACGTATTTGGCCATCTCGTCCGCACCGTCAAAAGCCTTGAGAATCTTCTTCCTGCCCTCAAACAGGAACGGTATGGTCACGATGCCTACCGTCAACAGCCCTTTCTCCTTGGCGATACGCGCCACCACCGGACCGGCACCGGTACCGGTACCACCGCCCATACCGGCGGTGATAAACACCATCTTGGTGTCGTCGTTAAATATCTCCGCAATCTTGTCGGCATCGTCCTCAGCATACTGGCGGCCTTTCTCCGGGTCATTGCCAGCACCGAGGCCGTCACCTATCTGCACCTTCGTAGGCACAGGGGAGTTTTTAAGAGCCTGGGCATCGGTGTTGCATACCACGAAAGTGACATCGCTGATACCCTGGTTGTACATATGGTTGATGGCATTGTTGCCGCCACCGCCCACTCCTACCACCTTGATGATGGGAGGAAGAGCCTTGGAGCTTGTCGGCTCGACGAGATTGACATCTTTTGCAATATTCTCTAAGTCTTCGCGATTCATGACTGTTGGGGTTTCTAATAATTTTATATTTTATACTGCTTTTATAGATTTGCGTTACTTGTTATCGTCAAAGTCATCGTCATAGGGATCGTCATTGAGGAAGTTGGTCGTGAAATCCTTTATCTTACTGAAAAAACGGCTTCCGGCCTTCTTGCGTCTCGGACGTTCATCCTCTATATCGGGGTCAGAGTCCTCTACCGGCTTGGATGCCGGCTGCTCATCTTCCTGTAGCTGCGTCGTCTGTACATCCGGCTGCGCTGACTGCGGCTGTGACGCTACTGCGGGCTGGGGCTTCTCCATACACTCACGCGCCCCCTTGCGGGCTGCCGCGTAGAGCACACTTATGACATCTACCGCATCGGGGCCTTGGATGCGCCCGTCAAGGAAACGTATGCAGTCAAGAGGCGTACCTATACGCACCGGCAGCTTGGTCTCCGTCTCCAACCGCTCGTTGAAGCGTGACAACTTAGCTCCTGCTCCTACTATTATGATACCTGCAGGAAGCTGCGACGGGCCGTATCCTGCATACTTGATTTGTTCGTTGATATTAGCGATAATCTCGCCGGCACGCGCTCCGACATAGCTGTTGATTTCGTCATAATTGACACTATCGGGTATCAACGACGAGGTCTGGCGTTCGCCCATGGCGTTGCCTCCGATTTTCTTGTACTCCTCGGCCTTCTCCTCCAGACAGTTGAGAGCCGTGATGTCAAGAGTGATGTTGCGCGAACCTAATGGCAGTGTGGCGAAGTATTGCAGATGCCCCGACTTATACACAGACACCCCGGTGGTCTCGGCTCCGAAATCCACAAGGACGCAGCCGAGCATTTTCTCTTCGTTGGTGATGACCATATCACCCTCGGCAATCTGCCTGACCACGAATCCGTTGATGCCAAGACGCAGACGGTCGGCCACGACGCGGTTGACCACCTGCTTGGGCTGCGGGCGGCAAGTCACTATGTTGAACTCGGCTTTTATATCCTGTCCATACACCCCTATGGGTTGGTTTTCGAGTGTACGGTCTATATAGAACCTGCGGCCTATTACATCGACCACCTCGCGGTCGCCCACGGGAAGATTGAACGCTTCCTGTCGCAAATCGGCCAGAATATCCTCGGTAAACTCTTCGGGAGCGGGCAGACGGCGGCATACCTCCCGTGGCGACGACATGAACGACAGTCCACCGATGCCGAGGTACACACTCTTGATCTTACGGGGATGAAGCCGGTTTTCGAGCTTCTTGATGATGCGGTGTATACGGCTGTCGACCTCTTCCACATTGCGTATCCAGCCATACCTTACACAGTCTATCAGCCTCTCCTCTTCAAGGGCTATGACTGTCAGTATGCCGTTGTCGTCCACGGTGCCTGCCGCGCCGCGTATCTTGGAACTTCCTATCTCAATGGCTATTACGTATTTCGGCTCCATAATCTTGTGTATCTCTGTTTGCTGTTTTTTCTATGGTATTTCATACTGGTTTTTCGATTTTAGACTTGACGGCCGGTGACGGCTTGTGCTGCGGCTGCACGTTTCCTTTCGGAGTCTTAGGGAATCCTTTGCCATCCAGCGCGTTGTCGGTAGGCATCATGGTCGTAGCGTCATCGGACTCGTCGATATCTTCCGCAATGACAGTGGCGGCCTTGCGGTCCTTCTTGGCGCGGGTAGCCACCACCTGTCCCCGCCATTTGACAGAGATGGTATCGTAGTAACTCCACCCCTTTTCAGGCATGACTTTACGGTAGAATATCTTGAGCCGCTCCAGTTTCTCCACAAACCCCGATGTATCACCGACATTGATGACATGGCCGTGGATGACAGGCACGAGGATGATGTCACGAGGCGAATCAACCTTGATGGCCGACACAAGCGCATCCCACTCAGGGTTATCGCTGATATAGCGCACCAACGGCAGGCAAGCCTCCGCCCGCAGGTTCATGCGGTCAAAACGGCCCTCGATTACCGGCACATCCATGTGGTAGCGGGCATTGGCTGATATGCGTTTGCCGTCCTTGTTGATATAATATGACTTGTTGCCTTCGAATATCCTCGCCACCGGGCGCATCGGAGTAACCTCTATCAGCACCTTGCCGGAGGTGAGGACCAACGCCTTGGCGTCTTCGATCTTGTCTATACCGGCAAGGCGCTGCTCTATCTCGTAAGTATTGACTTCGCTCAACGGCCTACCTGGGGCATGGTTCATTATATCGCCAAGGTCGCGGTTAAGCTCCCTGACGGTGACAAACGGATGCGACGATGTATCATTGACCTGTATGCACACCTCGGTACACGTGTCGGCAGCAGCCATGTACGACGTAAGCGTCAGAGCCGCCGCTAAATATGCGCCGGCCACCGCTGTCACTATTATGGCTACGTATCGTTTCATAAGTCAGTCAACAAAATTAGTTTATATTTTTCGGATGCATCTTAATGTATTCGACTATCGGCGGCAGCATGTCGCTGACATCACCCGCCCCGACGTTGAGAAGCACATCGAATCCGCCCTGACGCATCCACTCGGCAAACTCTTTCTTTGTCAGCACAGTATGGCGTGGATTCGCCATCAGCCGGGCTATGGTCTGCTCAGAGATGCCCTCTATCGGCTCCTCCCGCGCCGGATACAGCTCTACAAGCACCGCCTCGTCGGCAATATCGAGCGCGGCGGCAAATTCGGCGGCGAAGTCGCGTGTGCGCGAGTAAAGATGCGGCTGGAACACTACAGTCAGCGTCCGTCCGGGGTAGAGGCTCTTGACCGACGTAATCGAAGCCCTGAGTTCATCCGGGTGGTGGGCATAGTCGTCTATCACGACGCGCGACGACGGGGCCGGTTCGCGCAGCAGAAATTCAAACCGCCGTTTAGGTCCCATGAACGTCGCCACCGCCTCCCGCATACGGTCTATCTCCATATGCCCCGTGGCATACACTCCGGCTATCGCGGCTATTGTGTTCTCTATGTTGATCTCCACAGGCACTCCGGGAGTGATGTCGCGTATCATACCGTCAGGAGTATGCAGGTCGAATGTGATGCAGCCGTCGCTGCGGCGTATGTTTTCGGCATGGAAATCGCCCTCGGCCTTGCCGTAGGTCCAGACCCTGACATCCTGTCCGGGACGCGGCTGGAGCTTAAGCCCGGTATGCACGACAAGTGTCCCTCCGGGCACTATCAGTTCGGTAAAATGGGCGAAGCTCTCCAAATAAGCCTCTTCTGTCCCATAGATGTCGAGGTGGTCGGGGTCGGTAGCCGTAATCACCGCTATATACGGGGTGAGACGGTGGAACGAGCGGTCAAATTCGTCGGCCTCGATGACGCTGTATGCAGAGGTGGCACTCAACAGCAGGTTGCTGTCATAGTTGCGGAGTATGCCCCCTAAAAATGCGTTGCACCCCACGCTGCTCTGATGCAGGATGTGGGCGGCCATCGACGACGTTGTGGTCTTGCCGTGGGTTCCGGCAAAGCATATTCCGAGCGTGCTGCGGGTAATCTTGCCGAGGAGTTCCGACCGCTTGACCACCTCGAAGCCATTGTCACGAAACCATCGCAGACCCTCGTGGCTGTCAGGGACAGCCGGAGTATATACCACCAACGTATCTGCCGGGTTGCGGAATGCCTCAGGGATAGCTTCGGCACTCTCGTCAAGAGTGATACAAGCCCCTTCATGCCTTAGCTGCGCCAGCAGGTGCGACTCGCTGCGGTCATAACCTCCGACAGTGTGCCCCTGCAACAAGCAGTAACGTACAAGTGCCGACATGCCTATGCCGCCGGCACCAACGAAATAAACGTTGGGCTTGATTGCATCGCTGCACATATGCAATACAGCTGTTTTATCTTGGTCTATCATTTTTCTTGTGTTAAGAGCTTTATCACCTCGTCGGCTATCCGCTCATCCGACTCGGCCAGAGCCATTGAGCGCACATTGGTCGCATATCTCTTGCGTCGGGCTGCATCGTTGAGCAGTGCCGGAGCCTCTACCTTAAGCCTGTCCGAAGCTTCGGCATCAAGTATCATCATCGCGGCATCACGCTCCACGAGAGCCATGGCGTTTTTGCGCTGGTGGTCTTCGGCGACATTGGCAGAAGGTATCAGTATCGAGGGTACTCCCAATAGTTGCAGTTCGCTGATAGTGCTCGCCCCGGCGCGGGATATGACAAATGTGGCTGCGCGGTACACCGTGGCCATGTCGGGCAGAAAAGCCATCGTCTTGACTTTAGCTTTCCCTTGGGTCTTTCCGTCAAACTCGTCATAATAGATTTTGCCGGTCTGCCACAGCAGGTTCGCCCCGGTAGCTGTGATTGCGTCCATGGCCTCATAAGTAGCGTTATTGACCGATCGCGCACCTAAGCTGCCGCCGACAACCACCACCAACGGCTCGTCGGCAGGAAACCCCAAGGCTTCACGCGCCTGCGCAGGTGTCAGCGTGCAGTTAAACAGGGCTTTCCTCACCGGGTTGCCTGTCATGACTATGCGGTCGGCAGGAAAAAAACGCTCCATATGGTCATATGCCACACATATGCGGTCAGCATCCTTGGCAAGCAGCTTGTTGGTCACTCCGGCATATGAGTTCTGTTCCTGCAGGAGTGTCGGCACATGCGCTTTCTGGGCGGCGGCAAGCGTCGGTCCGCTTGCATACCCCCCTACACCTATGGCGACATCTGGCTTGAAATCGCGCACTATCTTCCGAGCCATGCGCGAACTCCTCCACAGCTTTAGCAGCACTCCGAAATTGCGCCACAGCCTCTTGCGGTCAAACCCCGCCACCGGGAGCCCGATGATAGGGTATCCGGCTTCTGGGACGCGCTCCATCTCCATACGGTTGTCGGCCCCTACGAACTGTATCTTTGCCTCCGGGAGCCTGCGCTTCAGCGCATTGGCTATGGCAAGCGCAGGGAATATGTGCCCCCCTGTGCCGCCGCCGCTGATAAGTATATGGTAATCGGTTTTCATCTATGTATCACATGTTCAGTCAGTCCAATTAATCTATCATCGTCAGGTTGTCGCCGCTTATATCCTCCGGCAGCGCATTTTTCTCGCGCCGTATTTCCGACTTCTTGTCACGCCCACGGACGGCATAACGGCTGACACTGAGCATGATGCCGAATGCCACAGAAATCATCAATATCGAGCATCCGCCCTTGGATATCAACGGGAGCGGCTGACCCGACACCGGGAACACTCCCGCGACAATGGCTATGTGGAACAGCGCCTGCATCACCACTGTGACGGCCATACCTATGACAAGCAGTGCCGGGAACGCCCTCGAACACTGCGACGCTATCGAACTCGCCCGGCCGAGCAGCAGCAAGTACAGGAACAGCACAAACGCGCCACCGACAAGCCCGGTCTCCTCCACGATGATGGAGTAGATATAGTCCGAGAAAGCCAGCGGCAGCCGCGATGTCTCACGCGAGTTGCCCGGCCCGGCACCTATCACACCGCCACGTGCCTGTGCCATGTAGGCATACATCTCCTGGGCGTTTTCGCTCGTGATTTCCTGCTCGTATTTAGGTATGCTGTCTGACGAGTAGCGTATGTACCTCATGACCCAGGTGCCCATACGTCCCTTGTCGCCGAAGTGTTCGAGCAGATAGATCTGGGTCGGGGTGGCCTTGCCTTCCTCAATAAGTTCGGCGACAGTCTGCCGCAGTTTCTCGTCCTGACGGGTATTCGACGCATCCGCCGGTGATGGGATAAGGATATATATCAGCCCGAATACAGCCGCCACTACAAGATAGAATAGCAACACCTTGCCGAGGGTCTTCCAGCGCGAACCGCCGATGACCAACATAGCCAGACTGATGCTCATAAGCAGCAGCGTGTTTGTCAGACCCTGGGTTATCAGCAACGCACAGAATCCAACGACGATTGTGACCGACACCCACACCCCGGGAGTCTGCAGCTCGCGGTTACGCCTGTTCTGGGTCCTTGCAAGCACCAAGGCTATGCACAGAGGCGTGGCGAGCTTTATCATCTCGCTCGGCTGTATGGTGATAAACAGGTTGATGGAGCGGCGGGCGCCGTTGACTATCTCGCCGAAAAATATGACATATAGCATCAACAGCGCCGAGACAAGCGCAAACGGCGGAATCCATTTGGCAAACTTGCTGTAGTGTACACGCTGGAGCAGCAATATGCAGATGAATCCCAAAAGCAGCGTGCCCATGTGGCGGACTATCGGGGCAAACACTCCCAACATCCCCGACGAGGCCACTTCACGCGACGAGGCACTGTACAGCTCGACAATCGACACGATGACCAGCAATATGTACACGCCCCATATATACGGGTCGCCCTTGCCCACAGGCTTGAGGTCGTCAACGCCTTCAGGCACGGACTGGGGCTGCGTGGCTTTCACCTCGCTCTCCGCTTGATTATATGCTCCGGCATCCATCTTAAAAATATTATACGACTTATAAGACCTTATTCCATCATCCCGCGCACGGCGTTCTTAAACTGCTCGCCACGGTCCTCGTAGCTGCTGAACAAATCGAAACTTGCGCAGCAGGGCGACAGCAACACCGTGTCGCCGTCGCTCGCAAACTTCCTGCACGCCGACAGCGCATCGGCAAGCGAAGCGGTGCTGACGATTTCAGGCACTTCCGCGCCGAAAAAGTCCATGATTTTCTCATTGTGAAGCCCCATCGCCACTATGGCCTTGACCTTCTCGCGCACCAGCGGGAGTATCTCCGAGTAGTCGTTACCCTTGTCCTTGCCTCCGAGAATAAGCACGGTGGTGCGCGACTTGGGCATACTTTCGAGGGCATACCATGTGCTGTTGACGTTGGTGGCCTTGGAGTCGTTGATATACCTGACTCCGTCTATGACCGCCACAGGCTCCAGACGGTGCTCCACCCCCTCGAAATCGCCTAATGCCCGGCAGATTACATCTTTCTTGATGTTGAGCAGACACGCCGACAGTCCGGCGGCCATAGAATTGTAGAGATTGTGCAGCCCGTTGAGAGCGAGGTCGGCTCTCGGCATGGTCATCGATGTGCCGGGAGTATGGAACTCTACATCCCCCTGACCGTCGACATACGCCGCCACATCAGGCTCTTCACGCTCGGCAAACGGATAGCGCATGGCCTCGGTGGTCACATGGCGGAGCTGCTCGGTGATGACCGGGTCGTCGTTCCAGTATATGAAAGCGTCCTCGGGAGTCAGGTTGTTGAGTATGCGGAACTTTGCGTTGACATAATTCTGCATCTTGTGGTCATAGCGGTCCATATGGTCGGGGGTGATGTTCATCATCACCGCTATGTTGGCCTTGAAGTCATACATGTTGTCAAGCTGAAAGCTCGACAGCTCTATGACATAGATGTCGTGCGGCTCGCGTGCCACCTGCAGGGCCAAGGAGTTGCCCACGTTGCCCGCCAGACCCACATCAAGCCCGGCTTTGGTCAGTATATGGTATGTGAGCATCGTGGTAGTGGTCTTGCCGTTGCTCCCGGTGATGCACACCATGCGCGCATCGGTGTAATATCCGGCAAACTCTATCTCGCTGATAACCTTGATACCCTTGGCGGCTATGGCCTGCATCACCGGAGTCTCAAAAGCGATTCCGGGGCTCTTCACCACCAAGTCCGCGTCAAGTATCTTGTCCATCGTATGGCCGCCCTGCTCCCACTCTATCTGCTCCTTGTCAAGCATGGAGGCATAGTGCGCCGAAACCTTGCCGTAGTCGCTGAGAAACACCTCCCAGCCCTTGTCCTTGCCGAGGATGGCGGCACCTACGCCGCTCTCGCCACCGCCGAGGATCACTAACCGGCCACATTCTGGTATATTGCTGTTTACATTTACACTCATATGTCTGTTATATCTGTCGTTTCTATGGGGTTGTTTAACTTGTTACCGTATCTTCAGCGTCACAAACGTGATGGCGGCGAGGAAGATTCCGACAATCCAGAATCGTACCACGATTTTCGACTCAGGTATGGCACGCAGCGGAGCTTGCAGCAGCGCATCGATGCCGGCATTGCCCTGCTTCTGGAAATGATGGTGCAGCGGGGTCATCTTGAATATGCGCTTGCCGGTGCCTGTGCGCCGCTTGGTAATCTTGAAATATGCCACCTGGAGCATGACCGAAAGGTCCTCTACGAAAAATATCGCGCAGAGTATGGGTATCAACAGCTCCTTGTGTATGAGTATCGCAAACACGGCGATGATGCCGCCGATGGTGAGCGAGCCGGTATCGCCCATGAACACCTGCGCCGGGTAGGCGTTGTACCACAGGAAGCCTATCAGCGCACCGATGAATGCAGCCATATACACCACCAACTCGCCCGAATCGGGTACATACATTATGTTGAGATATGACGCATACACTATGTTGCCTCCCAAATACGCCATGATGGCAAGAGCCACCCCTATGATGGCGGACGTGCCGGTGCAGAGTCCGTCAAGGCCGTCGGTCAGGTTGGCCCCGTTGCTCGTCGCTGACACCGCTATGATGGTTACGAGGATGAATACTATCCACCCCCCGGTTTCGGCGTAATCGCCCATCCACTCGGTCACCCAGCCGTAATTGAAGTTATGGTCTTTGACAAACGGCAGGGTGGTCACAGGTGCCTTTACATTTTCAGGCTTGTAGGTTATGACCTCGGTCCCGTCGACTTTGGCCTCCGTGGCGACATTCTCGCGTATCACCACATCAGGGCTGCCGAGCATGGCGAAACCTACTATCAGGCCTAATCCCACCTGTCCGACGATTTTATACTTGCCTTTCATACCCTCCTTGTTGTGGCGGCGGATTTTCAGATAGTCGTCAAGACCTCCGATAAGGCCCATCCACACGGTGGTAATAATCATCAGCAACATATAAATGTTGCCCAAATTGCCAACGAGAAGCGTCGACACCAAAATGGCTATTATAATGATGATGCCACCCATGGTTGGGGTGCCGGTCTTGCTCATCTGGCCTTCGAGACCCAGATTGCGCACGATTTCTCCCACCTGCATCTTCTGCAAGCGTTCGATTATCTTCTGGCCGAAAGCCATCGCTATGAACAGCGACAGCAGCAACGCCAGCCCGGAGCGGACTGTCAGATAGTCCATCAGCCGGGCGACAGTAGGCCCGAACAGGTCATATTGTTCCGATAGATAGTATAGCATTTCCTATAGTGTATTTTGCGATGCGAATATCTCAAGCACTACCTCCCGGTCGTCGAAATGGTGCTTGACACCCTTGACCTCCTGATAGTCCTCATGCCCTTTGCCGGCTATCAGCACCACATCGCCTTTCATGGCCATGCGGCACGCCTCGGTGATGGCTTCCCTGCGGTCGGTAATGCTGACTGCATGGCTGCGGGCATCGTCGTCAAGTCCGGCTTCCATGTCGCGGAGTATGTCATCGGGCTCCTCGAAGCGCGGATTGTCGCTCGTCAGCACCAAGAAATCGCTGCGCTCCGCAGCCTCCTTGGCCATGATGGGACGCTTCCCTTTGTCGCGGTTACCGCCGGCACCCACCACGGTGATGATACGGCCTTTGGTACCCACCACCTCCCTTATGGCGTTGAGCACATTGATAAGCGCGTCAGGCGTGTGGGCGTAATCCACTATCGCCGTGTAACCCGTCGGCGAATGTACCGTCTGGAACCGCCCGGCGACAGGCACTAAGCGGCTCATGTTCACAAGCACTTTCTCTGGATCCCATCCGAGCAACACACATGCGCCGTACACAGCCGTCAGGTTATAAGCGTTAAACTTGCCCGTAAACATCGTCTCCACCTCCCTGCCGTTGATAGCCAACAGCATACCGTCCAATCGGCTCTCCACTATCCGCGTGGCGAAGTCCGCCAGACCGCGCAGGGAGTATGTGTGGCGCGTGGCCATGGTGTTTTGCAGCATTACCATCCCGACCTTGTCATCGATATTGGTCAGTGCGAACGAGTTGTGCGGCAGCCCGTCGAAAAACGACTTCTTGGCAGCAAGATACGCATCCACCGTCTTGTGGTAGTCAAGATGGTCACGGGTAAGATTGGTGAATATCCCCCCCGCAAATTCCAGTCCGGCTATGCGGTGCTGCTCGGCGGCATGGCTGCTGACTTCCATGGCGCAGTAGCTGCACCCGGCATCCACCATCCTCCGCAGCAGCGCGTTGATGGTGATGGCATCGGGGGTGGTCTGGTGGGCTTCCACCTTCTCGTCCTCTATCAGGTTGACCACAGTCGACAGCAGTCCGGCCTTATATCCCATCAGACGCGCCATCTCGTATATCAGAGTGGCCGTGGTGGTCTTGCCGTTGGTCCCGGTAACGCCCACCAAACGCAGCGCGGACGAAGGGTTGTCATACCATGCCGAAGCTATGTAGCCGAGTGCCACATGGCTGTCAGGCACTTTGATATAGGTGACGCTTGATTCGCGTACCGAAGGTATCTCCTCGCACACCACCGCCACGGCTCCGGCTTCCACTACCTGTGGGATGAAGCTGTGGCCGTCGACGGTCGACCCTTTGACCGCTACAAACAGAGTCCCTGGTCCCGCCTCGCGGGAGTCGAACGTGATTTTGGAGATTTCCCGGGTAGTGTCGCCCAGTAGCTCCCCTATCGTCAGTGATGAGATTAATTCCGATAACCGTTTCATTCTCATTTATATATCTTTCAGATTTATACGATTTATAAGACTTATACGACCTTATAAGATTTTACTCCACCTACTGCAATGTCAGCTCCACCTTCGTCCCGGCCTTGGCAGGAGTGCCGGGTGCCGGCGAAGATGCCACCACATATCCGTTGCCGCTGTGGCTGACATTGTACCCGGCCGATTCGATGACAGCGATGGCCGACCGCAGGTCCATTCCGGTCACAGAGGGCACATGCCCGGCACGGGTCTCGCCCGCCGGCATACGCAGCACCTTCAGCTTGCCGCCGATGTCAAACGCATCCCGCAGCTCATCGCGCCGATCGTCGCCTATGGCGGCAATCCTCGGCACATCGTTGTGAGGCACCTCGGCACGGTAGTCCGAATGGTCGCCGAGCATACCGCGTGAATACATCTTCAACGCTATGTTCTTCATTATCTGGCCGGATGTCGACGCAGCCCCGAACCAGTTGGCTTTCGGTGCGCACGTCATCACTATGCAGCTGTATTTAGGATTGTCGGCAGGAAAATAACCGCAGAATGTCAGTCGCTTCTTTGATGTGACATATTGTCCGTCCTCTATCATGTAGGCCGTCCCGGTCTTGCCGGCGAGTGCCACATGCTCGTCGCGCAGCATACGCCCGGTGCCATGCTCGCCCCACACCACCTGCCTGAGCATATCGCGCAGTATGGCGGCGTTTTCTCTCGAACATATCTTTTCCTTGATATAAGTCACAGGCAGCACCGTATCTACCCCTATGGCTTTGTTGATAAGCCGCTTGTACAGGCGCGGGCGCACAAATGCCCCGTCGTTGGCTATGGCATTGTAAAGAGCCAATGTGTACATCGGCGGTATCTCGGTAGCATATCCGAAACACTGGCGTGACAGCACCAACCGGCCTCCACGGTTGGAAGGCACTGAGTCGATTCGCGGCACTGCCTCGCCGGCGATTCCCGTATGCATCGGCTCCAAAAATCCTAAATTTTTGATTTTCGAGTAGAACTCGCCCGGATTCTCCTCAAAGCGGCGGGTGATTATACGCGTCATGCCTATATTCGACGAATGTTCCAGCACCTCCCTTACTTTCAGCGAGGTCGTAGGATGGCTGTCGGTAATCGGACGTCCCATATACGTACACTTTCCCGTAGGTATCTCCTCGTCGATGTCGGTCACCGCTCCCTCCTCCAAGGCTATCAGCATCGACAGCGTCTTGACCACAGAGCCGGGTTCGTATCCGAGCACCGCACGGTTCATGGCCTCTATATAATCGTTTCCGTCCTTCGTGCACTCCAGATTGGATATGGCCTTGATGTCGCCGGTAGCCACGTCCATAAGCACCGCAACGCCCCAGTCGGCCTGCACGTGTGACAGCATGGAGTTAAGCTCGTTCTCCACTATGTCCTGCATGTTGATGTCTATGGTAGTCACCACATCGTAGCCGGGCACGGCCTCGGTCTTGGTCCAGTCATATATGCCGCGGGTCATGTTTTTCTTCTCGGCGACCCCGGGCACACCGTACAGCAGCGAGTCAAGCGCACATTCGAGTCCGCTTCTGCCGTGGATTTCGCGGCTCTCTACAGTCTCACCCACGCCACCGACGCTGCGGCGGGCCATGTCGCCGTAGGGCCTTACCCTGCGGCGCACAGTCTCCACGATGAGACCGCTTTTGTTTGCCCCACGGCCTTTGAAAAACGGCATCCCCTTGATTTTCTGCACATCGCTGTATGACAGGTTGGCAAGCAGCTTGTACCAGCGCGAACGCTCCTTCTGCGGCTTGTCAAGAGGTTTGAGCAGATGCTCCTGCCACTCGGTAGCCGTTCTCGGCGGAAATTCCCTGGCAAGCGCGGTCGAAAGAGCCCCTACATATTTGCGCAAAGTGTCTTCCGAAAAGGCTCCGGCGCGGTAATCCATCCTGATTGTATAGAAGTCGAGATTGGTGGCGAGCACGCTGCCGTCCGACGCGAGGATATTCCCCCTCTCAGGGTAGATGACGGTCTCCTTGTCAAGAAGCTTGCTGGCCTTCTCGTTCCACCTGTCGGCTGTGAAGACCGATGTGTCGACAACTTTCGACATTATGGTTGCCGAAAACAGCAGTATTAACGCTATGACCACGGCATAGCGCAGGAGAATGGTACGTTTGCCTGACTTCTTTTTCATCGGTCTTCTGCTTATCTGTTTGACTTATATGGATTTATTCGAGACTTATCCGATTTATAAGACTTATTATCTCCTACTCTCACTCCTGCCCGACATCCCTCTGGATTCTATACGGCGGATGGGTCTGTACGCTCAATCCCAAGTCAAGGCTGTCGATTAGAGCCTGCATGGCACTTTCTCTGGTGCGGCTCATGTAGATGCTCTTCTCTCTTATACGCTCTGTCTTGACGATCTCAAGCTCCTTGTTGAGGGCGCGTATGTCCTCCATGGATGTCTGGCAATAATATTTGTTGGTGATATATAGGATAAGAAACACCATCACCAACAGAGTAATACCCCAGTGCCGCCTGAAAAAATCGACGCTGATGACCTGCCCATGGCTGATACGGCGCACGTAGCCCAACGGTGTGGTATATGATGGCTGGCCGTCTTTCCGTGACATTTGCTGATATTGTAGGCTGAGTGTTATATACTAATATAAATGAGGTAGTCAATCCACAGCGACGCGCTCGGCTACACGCAGCTTGGCCGAACGGCTCCGGGGATTGGCCTCCACCTCTGCCGCCGAGGCGGTCACAGGCTTCGGTGTGATGAGTTTCCAGGGGGTGCGGCGGCGGCCGTAGAAGTCCACATCGTCACGCCCCTCCACATTGCCTGTCCGCATGAAATTCTTTACCATGCGGTCCTCCAAGCTGTGGTACGTGATGATGACAAGCCGGCTGCCCGGACGTGTCACCCGCAAGGTGGAATCCAATAGGCTCCGCAAAGCCCCCATCTCGTCGTTGACTTCGATGCGCAGTGCCTGGAAAACGCATGCAAGGTCTTTCTTCTCACGCTTGGGATTCATCATCGGCGACACCACCCGCAGCAGGTCCTGCACGGTGGTAAACGGTGCCGCAGCCCTGGCGCGCTCTATGGCATGGGCTATACGCCGGGCATCCTTCAGCTCGCCGTAGAGGCGCAGTATGTCGGTCAGACGCTCCACTGTAGCCGTGTTGAGCAGCTCCGCAGCCGAGAGGGATGCCGACTGGTTCATGCGCATATCCAGCGGACCGTCGGCACGGAACGAAAACCCGCGTTCGGCAACGTCGAAGTGATGAAACGACACCCCCAAGTCGCCGAGCAGTCCGTCTATCTGGTCGACCCCCTCGTATCTGAGATAGTTGGTCAGATAGCGGAAATTGCCGTGTATCATGGTCAGCCGCTCATCGTCGGGGGCATTGGCTATAGCCTCGGCATCCTGATCGAAAGCACACAGCCGCCCTGCCGGCGACAACTGCGCAAGTATGGCCCGCGAATGTCCCCCTCCGCCGAATGTCACATCGACATACGTCCCGTCGGGACTGATATTCAGCCCTTCAAGCGTCTCGGCAAGCAATGCCGGTATGTGGTAGGGGACGGTGGTCATGATTAGCTTCAGAAGGTTAATGCTACGGCCTCGGCAGCTCCAGCTGCGCGATTGGGGAAATTGTACCTTGACGTTGAGAACTGATTTATCACTTTGAAATAAGTTTAAATTAGTTCGTTGGTAAAGTTACGAAGTTTTCAAAGAATTTACGAAACTAAACTCAATTATTTTTCAACATTTTTTCTGGTCGCTTTGCCGTCCAATCCGCCGACACCATAACGATCTGATTTTCAGCTCTCATATAACCCGTTCAAAAAAGCCGCGCGCGTATTTGCAAATGTAAACTTCAATACACCCGCCCCGACAATCCGGCAAGAGTCCTGTCGGCCTCGAACACCCACGGATCGGCACGGATTACATATAGCCCTATGGCTCGTGTCATCAGTATGTCGTCATGATAGCCCTTGCGCGCTCCGTAGCTGCCATTGGCCCGCCGCTCGTAAGTAAGCAGCTCGTTGCAGGCCTCGTTGTCGCGCTCTATATAGGTGCCGTCACGCACCTCCGCTATCAGCGTGGTGATTACGAGCTGCTTGGTCGATGCGTTGGTGTGGAAACCTATGCGGCTCTCCATGTTCTGCCTGACGGCATCGCGCACTCGCCGGCGGTAGATATTGGGATATTCCATGTTGATTCGCTCCAACAGGTACAGGGCTTGCCCTCCCGATGACACGTCCTGCTCGTAGGTATTGCTTTCTACCACGAGCAACGCCTCGCAGTAGTAGCGGGCAAGCTGCAACGCCTTCTCGGCAAGCAGGTCGTGGTCGATATGCCCCCTCCACTGGGCTACGACTTCGGGCACGTGGGTCGTGCTGTCGGTTTTCAGAATGGCGATTACGGAGTAGTCCGACGAGTCGGAGCGGCCTCCTACATCCACCACCGCCACATATGACACATCCCGATTGTCGGGCTGGGGCTGCTCCCATATCTTGAGAGCGCCGCGTGGGTCGGTATATATGCTCATGTCAGCATGGTGAGGAGCTTTTACCAATGGAGCGGCTATCTCTCCTGTAATCATAGGGTTGCAGCATCCATGGCGCAGACGCTCTACGGCCTCGCTGCCGAATACGTCATTGCCGGTGTTGACAAACGCCTCTATGTCGTCGGTGGGGTATTCGGCCATCATGGCGCGGTGTGACGACATCTCCATGCGCTTGGCGTGGTACCACGCTATCTGGCTCAGGGTGCAGCCCACATCCCACAGGTGCATCTCGTAATCGTCCATCTGGCGTATGACTCGCTCCTTGGCATCGTCGTCTTTCAGCTCTATGCGGTACATCTCTATCTCGTACCACGGCACGAACACAGGCTTGTAGGCGCTCACGCCCTCCTTGGCTCTCAGCCACTCGTTGTGGAAGTAATTGCCCACGCCGTTGGCTGTGCTTTCGAGGGCTATGACGGTAAGCGGCTCCAAGGGGATGCCGCTGCACACCGAACGGATGAAATCTTCGGGCGAACGCTGGTTGGTGTCGCGCCAGAACGCCACCTCGCTCAGGTGGGCCATGGCGATGTCGTTGCCACGCGCCGCTTCCTGGCTCTCGCACGACCCCAGGGTGACGCGGCAGTCGCGTCCGGATATGACACGGGTGTTGAGGCTCCGCTCGTAGGAGCTGAACTGCGGAGGGGTCTCGCACGGCCAGTAGTCCGTGGGGTAGTTGGCAAGCATACGGCTGTACATGCCGCGTATGGTAGCGGATGTGTCCTTGACATGGGCGCAGATAAACGAATGCCAGTTCTCACGGTGTATGATTTGTATCCACGCCATATACATCTGTATCAGCGTAGAGCCGCCCCATTGCCGCGCCTTGAGCATCACGATGCGTATAGGCTCGCCCCTGCGACGCTGCTCCTCCATGACGGCCACAGCCTTGCGCTGCGGACGGTTGAGCGTAAATTCCACAAACTTGCCGGTACGCTTGTCGCGTATCTGCACACACTTCTTGCACCAGAAAGCGAAATCATGACGCATACGCGCCATGTTACGCTCTTCCTCCGACCTCGACCGCCGCCAGCCGGGGTCGTCATACACATCAGGCGGCATCTCGTCGCGGGTTTCACGCAGCCGTTCGTTCTCACGCATAACCTCCCGGTTGCGGTCCTCGGCGAGCATCTCTCTGATAAGCCCGTCGCTGACAGGCATTTTCGCACTCTTATCCATATCTGTCATTTATGCCAAGTAAAACAATTTTACCCCAAAATTACCACCCACGCCCCCTCCCTCCATGCGAAAATATCAGAGTTCACAGACTCATAAAGCGGACAAGCCGCGACTTCTCTCCTTCCACAGAGCAGCCTCCTCGAAAAAGCTCTTCCGCATAATTTCCATCATAATTAAAATCGTGACTAAAAAACTGGTTAGTCTGCTAAATTAGAGCTAAAGAAACTTTATCCGACTTATAAGGTTTACCCGACTTTCCGGCAAAAACACTACCTTTGTCCCTACATCCATCGGGAAACACCAAATCATTACACACACATGAAGAAGATACTTATCGCGCTGTGTCTGACGCTCTGTGCCGCCGGCTCAGGCGCTGCACAGTCCGCTCGCGACATGGAGTTCGAGCAGCAGTGCGACTCCATCAACCGCCTGGTCAACGTAGCCATAAAAAACAACGACAACCAACGGGCCGAACAAGAGTGCCTACATGTGATAAAGCTCTTGGAATCACGCCCGGAAGCCACCCGCCAACTGTACAGCATGATTCTGACTAACTTGTATTACAACTTGGCGTGCTTCCAGTCCCTGCAAAACAAGAAGAACGAAGCCATCCAGAGCCTCGAGCTGGCATACCAGCACGACTACCGCAACTACCGGCACATTCTGCAAGACACCGACCTCAACAACCTGCGCGACGAACAGGGCTTCAAGAACATACTCGCCCGTATCAGAGAGAAAGGTGACTACTTGTACATATTGCAGAAAGCCCCGGGCTACCAGCCTAACCAGCAGCAGACCGACACCCTACCCCGTTTCACCTATGCCAACCCCAGCGACAGCAACTTGGTGCGTGTACGCCGCTACTTCCGCCTTGACAGCGTGGCAGGAGCAGGCAACGAACTGTCAAAGATAAAGAACATCCTGACCTACATCCACGACAAAATCCAGCACGACGGTCTCAACGAAAATCCCCCGACGGCCAACGCCATCGGGCTGGCGGAAGCCTGCAAGGACGGCTCGCGGGGACTCAACTGCCGGGGGCTGGCCACCGTACTCAACGAGTGCTACCTGTCAATGGGATTCAAATCGCGCTTCGTCACATGTATGCCCAAAGAGTATATCAACGACTGCCACGTCATCAACACCGTCTACTCCGACTCCTTGGACAAATGGATATGGGTCGACCCTACCCAAAACGCCTGGGTGACCGACGAAAACGGCACAATGCTCGGCATACACGAGGTGCGCGAACGGCTGCGCAACGGACAGCCCCTCATCCTCAACGAGGAAGCCAACTGGAACAACCGCAATCGCACCACCGCCGAGGAGTACCTCTACGACTACATGGCAAAGAACCTATACTACGTCGTCTGCTCCCTGCGCAGCCAGTACGGCACAGAGGACCGGGCCGGCAACTCCGACCCCGTCAGATACGTATCGCTCATGCCCGTAGGCTACACCAACGAACGCGAGAAAAACACCCTCATCGTCAACGACCCCGACTGGTTCTGGCAGCCCCCCTCCACCTCAGACTGACCTCCTCCCCGCAACGGGGGATGGTTTCCCTGCATATAACCCATTACATGCCATTGGTATCAAAACAAAAATCAATACCATCAAAAGTTACAGATTGCAACTATGATACTTGAAAGGGTCGTATCAAGCTCTGTTTTGAGCAATGATACGACCCTTTTCTTATCTTTTAGGATGCTCAAATTTCAAATTATAAGTTCATCGCTTCAAAAATTGAACTTTGATCCACCATAAAAAATGAAAGTAAAAATGTCTCTGGATACGCGCCGGTTGGGCTGGCAGAAGCCTGCAAGGACGGCAGGGGCATCCATAGCCACGCCGATGCGCCAAAACATCAGCGAGAGCGCAGTCCCCGCCTATGCGGTCAAAGCAAAATAAAATGAGAGCCGAGCGCAGATTTCACCTCCTCGCTGAGCCTTTTCGCATTGATGGGCTTGGAAACATAGCTGTTGAACCCGTTCTTCATGATACGCTCCTTGTCGGAGGCGAACGCATAGGCTGTAACCGCTATAACAGGTACGGTCTTAGACTTCTTACGGATTTCATTCGTGGCTTCATAGCCGTCCATCCGTGGCATGTTGATATCCATGATTACGAGCTGCGGATTGTGTTCGTTGAAAAGCTCTACCGCTTCCACGCCGTCCCACGCATGTATCAGACTGTATTGGGGGCTGAGTATCGAGTCGAATAGCATGAAATTGCTTTCGTTATCCTCAGCCACGAGTATGGTCACCTTCTCATGATTGATGGTTTCCTTCGCCACCTCCTCCGTCCCGACCGCTTCCGTGCGGACGGCCGGAATGTACGGTATGGCAAACCAGAATGTGCTGCCCGCCCCTTCTCCTTGTGATTCCACACCGATACGGCCATTCATCTTTCCGATGATGCTCTGGCTGATGGACAGCCCAAGGCCGGTACCCTGGACGAAGCTGTTGAGCTTGGCGAAGCGTTGAAAGATACGAGCCTGCCCTTCCTTCGAGATGCCGCAACCGGTGTCGCGAACGAAGAAATAAAGCTCATCACCCCTGATTTCATACCCGAAGGTTATGCTTCCTTTGGCGGTGAACTTGCAGGCGTTGGTCAGCAGGTTTGTGATGACCTGCTGCAAGCGGTTAGGCTCCGTTTCGACATAACAAGTATCCGCGCCCAGCACATAGCCCAGTTCCACTCCGGGCTGCACTCTCATACGCATGGTTTCCTTCATGCTCCGGATGAGTTCGTTCAGGTCGGTAGGCCTGTAGACGAACTCCAAAGTTCCGGCCTCCACCTTCGCCAGATCGAGGATGTCGCCCACAAGCTGCAACAACAGCTGGTTATTGTTTTCGATGATACTGACGAACTTCTGTCTCTTCGCCTCGTCGTCAGTGGTGGCAAGCAGGTTGCTGAACCCGACGATAGCATTGAGAGGCGTGCGGATTTCGTGGCTCATGTTGGCCAGGAAAGCCGATTTCAAGCGGTCCGATTCCTTCGCAGCCTTTTCGGCGGCGACAAGCTTGGCCTCCTGCTCCTTGCGTGCGGTGATGAGAAGCAGCGACCCGATGAGTTTTTCAGGTTGCTGACGGGCATCGTACTTCAATACCGAAGCGTTGACCTCCATCCAGTCGACGGATTCTTTGCCTCCGTTGTCCGACAGGATTCTGAACTCCCCTCTCACATAGCGCTTGCTGCCGTCCAGCAGACCCTGATAAAGCTCTCTGACCCTGTCACGGTCGTCGGGATGGATACGCTTGAAATACTCGCCCTCATCTATGACATGGGTGAACATGGTCGACTCCGAGCGTTTCGGGATGTTGATGTGGCTGATAGCATTGTTGGCCTCACAGGCTATGACATGCCTCTTCATGTCCCATTTCCAGGGTATGATGTGGGCCACATTCAGAGTCATCTCCAATGTCTTGGAAGTCTCTTTCAGTGAATGTTCCAGCTTCACACGGGCTGTTATGTCGATGCCGAAGAAATCCACTTCGTCCCCGTTTAATGCCTGACAGACCAGAAACTCATAATATGAATCCGTCTTGGCGAAATAGTAAGTGAACCTGAGACTCGTCTTCAGCTGGCTCACATTGTCGAGCAGACCGAGTATATAGGCGGTGTCGAACAGCCTGTTGCGGTCACCGTCCTCCGCGTTGTCAGCAACCATCTCTCCGGCCTTGTAGTTCCCGGCTGTAAAGTCTATGCCTACAGCCCTGCCGTCAGCATCTCTCCTGATTCTGCAGGTCAGGAAGCACACCGGCATGTTGTTGACAAGCTTTTCGTGCGTAGCCATGAATCCCATACGCCGGTGGTGGTGTATCATGAGCAGGATTATGATGCACACGAGAGCTGCCAGCAGTATGGCTGCGGCAACAATCTGCCATGAATATATCTCCCACAAGCTTTTAGGCTTGTGCAAGAAGACCGTCCCGTCGGGACAAGTGTCCTCTGAAATACCGCTGGCCGCCAGACGCATGTAATTGACCATGGGTATCCGCTTCGAGGAATAGCTGAACGGCACGTGGCGCACATCGCCGGTCTCGAGCATCATATGCAACACGGACGAGCAATCCTTCTGTATCTCCTCGTAGTCGGCAAAGACACCGCCCACCGAACCGGCCTCCATATAAGGCTCCTTGACGGAGAAAGTCGGATGCGGTGAGGCCGCTATCATCCTGAAGTCGCCCACCACCAGCACGGGATACCCCAAAATGCCCGGACGGGCGTAATACCACGTGGAGAGCAGGAGTCCGACGGTCAAATCTTCCGACATCAAATATTTCTGCATGTCGTCGCGTGTGAGTTCGGACGCTACCATACGTTCATACTCCAGATCCGGGTATTTGACCGACAGATAATTCCTTATGTCGCGCTCCATCTCGATGTTAGGCGCTTGCTCGTCGGACGCGAACACCAGCTTCCTCATCATAGGCTGCATACGTACCATCATGTCGATGGTCTCCCGGTACAGGTCGGGCACCTCAATAAAGGTAAAATTATACTTGTCACGCAGCTCTGCCAAAGATACGTGTTCCTTATTCAAAAAAGCACTGCTGCCGGTGAGGTATTTCTCACCGGGGACAACCCGGTCGTTGTGGCCCAGCAGCAGCACCGGGATATCGCCCCATTCATCCTTGATGCGGTCCATAAGGGTAAAAGCCATGCGGCCCACCAGGACGAGGTAGTCGGGATGGCGATTCCGGTAGCGATCGAAAATCCCGTCAGCCACCTGGGCATACAGCGAATCGGTACGGATAAGCCCGCCGCTCATGTGCACCATGTTGCACTGCAGCCTGTCATTGCCTGCCGCCTCCAACAAGAACGTGGTAAGATACTTCTGCACCCAGGGGGCGCTTTCATTGTATGAATTGATAACCAGCAACTCTTTCTGCGGCGAAGCGTCATGCTGCAAAGAGGATGCGAAAGCCTGCGGTACCGATACTGCGAAAAAAGCTATCAGGCTTACGATATACCTGTGTCTCATCATGCAATCCACTAATTTCACCATATCACCTGTCATCATGAAATCAGATTATACAACTTAAGGTTTTCCTGTAATATATAGGACTCTGTCTGCAATCACGCAGCAGCAGGAAAGGGCAAAACCCGAGCCTGTCCCTGTCTTTAATAAAAGCAGGGACCGCCGCCCCGGGCCAGCAGTCCGGAGCCACGGTCCCTGGATTAAACATCATTTTTCCACTAACTTGAAAATCTGGACACCACTGAGGCCGTAAGCCACATAGAGGATGTCGCCGGATACGGTCACATAGTTGGCCGACTTCCCACCGGCATAACGGTAGGAGGCCACAACTGACAAGTCGGACTTATCGAGCACGAACAAGCCTCCGTGGCCATAGGCCACATAGACATACCTGCCGTCCACGGCCAGACCGTTGGCTGCCGCCTCAACGTCATCGTCCACCTTGAACGAAGCCGTTTCCGTCCCGTTAGTGTAACGCTTCACGCCGTTCGCACCCAGACATACGTAGACATCGTTACCGTCGACATTGAGCACATTCTTGCCGTTTACCGGGGTAATCATGTCGAGATCGACGGTATGCACAGGCGAAGCGAAACCATAGTCGGATGCTCCGTACTGGTTAAGCTGCGCCATGGACTGCGTATTGTTATTGTCCGAAAGCGAGAGCACACCTATGCTCGCACCGTCAGTATGGATGAACTTGGAAGAGCCGGCAGTCGGGACTGCAGCCATCGTGACGAATGTGTTTGCGTCAAGTGTATAATAACCCGTGTTCGTAGCCACCTGGAAGTACGAACCGTTGCGGATAAGACAGTTGGTCGAAGCCCCCTCCAGACCTATCCGGGTCATTTCCGCAGTTCCGGTCTGGAAGATGCCGCCGCCCAAGCCTACGACACCGAGGAAGGCCCCGTTCTTGGAATCGCCGGCTGCGACGATGCGGTCACCGTCTACTATAAGATGGTTGAAATCGAGGCTGGGATGTTCCATGAAGGAAAGTATCGCCACGTTCTCATCCGATGCAACATTCAGCACCTCCACACAGCCGTGGTAGCCCGACCCGCGTGTATGGTACGATACATATGCCTTGTCGCCGACGGTCTGGATGCATGTGGCGGAAATGTAGTGGCCGTGGTCCGACGTTTCCACCTGGGCGATATGGTCGATGACGATGCCCGGACCCGGTTCAGCCGGACGCTCGCCGAAAGAAGGATGGCATCCGGCCGCAGGCAGGTAGGTGTCACCGTTATGCCTGATATTGGACAGCCATTCCAGTTCGCTTCCGCTACGGTTATCTATCTCCTTGTAGTGGATATCCAGCCATCCGGTGAACATGTCCTTCACGTTCGGCTGGTTGATTTCGATCTTGTCGGCTGAAACCACCGCGTAATCATCGCCGTCCGTGGTGACCGTACAAGGATTCTTCATATACAGGGCTCCTGTTTCAACCAGGCTGCCTGACTTGATTTCGAGCAACGACTGGCTGTCCATGCTGATGACAGGTGATGACAGGTAGCTGCCGATGTACAGTAAGGCTCTGTTGGTAACATACAGCTCCCGGCCCGCCTCCAGACCGCAGCCCACATACAAGTCGCTGCTGCTGTTAAGCTCCAAGCGACCCGATACGCTCATGCTGTAGCCTACATAGACGCTGTTGCTGTTGGTTATCTGGACCTCATCGGCAGTCAGGCTGTTGCCGACATGAAAGCGGGCTCCGTACTGTGACAGTATCAACTTCTCTGCCTCCAGGTCATTCCCGACATAAAATGTCCCGCCTATATTGGAGCCGTCAGGCAACGAGAAGTCGCCCGATGTCATGAAGACGGCATTGTTATTGACAGTAAACCCTTTGTCGCTCGCCAGACGGAACTCGCCGTAGTTAAGGACTTCAATGTCGTTAAGAGGCTGCGACGGGTAGCGGACCTGTCCGCCGGGGAGCACGACAAGCTTTCCCTTGCCATAGTAGCTGCTGATGACCAGTTCGCCGGCCACGTAATATACGTTGTCGTTGAACCACACCTGTGTCTCCAACGACTTCCCCGCCGGCAGATAATACGTCTTCCCTGATTTGGCTTCCCAGCTATGATAGCCGTCGCCCATCTCGTAGTCATACGCCGGAGATGCGGGAGCCTCAGGCATGGCGAGAGCCGACGCATCCCCTGCCGCTCTCGACCTGGCAGCCGTCTTGCCGTACATGGTCACCCTCTTGGACAGCTCGGCACTGTTGTTGTTCACCACTACCTCTGTCTTCGTGAGGTCTGCGGTTGGTCCGCTTGCCACATCGTCCAGCACATCCTGAGAGCAGGAAGCCATGGCTACCATCACTGCGGCTACCCCAAGGCATTTCGCAGTCTTGCCGGATGCGGCAAGCATACCCCTGTCCCCTCGGAACAGGAATCTCTTCTGTGATAAATCAAAATTTGTTTTTCTCATCGAATTTATTTTTTAAGGTTTGAATGGACCTCCGCACGATGCATGACGCTCTGATTCGCCCTGATCGCGGACGGACGGTCGTTGTGTATATGTATGTATTAAATATTATGTTAAGAACCTGATTTACACCGCTCCCTGTGTAATGGAGCCGCAGCCTACAGCCGTCGGGTGACCTGCGCCACGTCAAGCGAACCTTTCACATCGTAGACGATGCCTTGCGGACGGCACAGCCCCTTGAGATCCATCTGGCGGAAGCAGCTGTGGCTGACGCAATGCACCACCGCGTCGAAAAGTTTTCCAGACAGGACTGCGGGATCGGTCTCGACGACGATTCCGTAGCGCTCCCTGACCGCCACACTGTCTATCCAAGGGTCGAATACGGTAATGTTACCTGTATAGTCCGACAGGTGCTTGTAGATTTCGACCACCTTGGTGTTGCGGAAGTCCGGGCAATTCTCTTTGAACGTGAATCCAAGCATCAGTATGTCCGAATCTTTGGCGACGACACGGTTATGCGCCATACAGCGCACCACCTCGTTGGCCACGTATCCGCCCATGCTTTCGTTCACAAGCCTCGCTTCGGTCATCAGCCTCGGGATGAGCCCGTTCATACGGGCCTTCTGTATCAGGTAGTACGGATCCACGCTGATGCAGTGTCCGCCCACCAGTCCAGGCCTGAAAGGCAGGAAATTCCACTTGGTAGCGGCAGCGTCTATCACCTCGTTCGTGTCGATTCCCATCGTGTTCATGACGACGGCTATCTCGTTCATCAGTGCGATGTTCACGTCGCGCTGGGTGTTCTCGATAATCTTGGCTGCTTCAGCCACTTTGATGGATGAAACCGGGAAAGTGCCGCCAAGCAATACCGAGCCGTACAGCTCGTCGACGAAGCTGGCCGTCGCTGGCGTTGAGCCGGAGGTTATTTTGCGGATATTTTCTACGGTGCGTTCCTTGTCGCCGGGGTTGATTCGTTCGGGCGAGTACCCTGCAAAGAAGTCACGGTTGCAGGCCAGTCCCGAGACCTGCTCGATGACGGGTACGCAGACTTCTTCCGTCACGCCAGGATAGACCGTCGACTCGTAGATGACGGTATCGCCTTTCTTCAGGACCCCGCCCACAAGGCGGCTGGCCTCCTTCAGGGCGGTGAGGTCGGGCACGTTGTAGTCGTCCACCGGTGTAGGCACCGTGACGATGTACACGTTGCAGCCCTGAAGGTCTGCAACGTCGGACGTACAGGTGAGGTTACCGTCCAACGCTTTACGCAAGGCTTCTTCGCCGATTTCCATCGTGGCATCGTGGCCTGCGTTAAGCTCGTCTATCCGCCCCTGCCTGATGTCGAATCCCACGACACCGTACTTCCGTGCGAACAGGCACGCCAGCGGAAGCCCCACATAACCCAGTCCGATGATTCCTATCGTTACTGTCTTTTCCATATCTCACTATTATCTCTGTATGTATTGTAGTTTTTGTGTCATAATCCTTCCATACGGGCTATCGCCGAAGTCTTCTCAGGATTCCATCTGTCACGGTAGGAGGTGCGGAAAAACAGCTCCTCCGTGTGCCCTATCAGCCTGACAATCCTCATGAAATATCCCATATAAAATGTGTAGAATACCAGGTATGCCCCCAGCCTCCTCTCCTCGCGCGCCCTCTCCGAAACGCACTGCATGACCGAAAACGCCATGGCGGAGAATGAGAAACGGATAATCCACCCCACGACGAGTATCTCCATCAGGCGGTCCGTGTTGGCGAATATCAGCGTAATCATGTAGAACACCCAGACATAGTTGAACACGAAGTCGTACAAGATATTCTCCAGATTGGATAGCATGTTAAGGAACGAAAAGTTCCTGTCGGACCAAAGTATATCCCTGTGCTTGCGGAGTCGGAAACGCACGAGCGACTTTGACCAGCGTTTACGCTGCCTGAAGAGCGCGTGCCATTTCTCCGGCACATTGGTCATGCAGATGGCATCCTCGGCGAAATGCACTTTGTAACCGGCCTTGCGGAACTTCTGCGTGATGTCTCCGTCCAGCCCCGGCCCTATGTCCCAACCTCCGACCTCGCGCAGGATTTCCGTATCGAATGCTCCGAATGCCCCCGATATGATGTGGTACAGCCCCAGGCTGTCGGTCACCATGCGCCCTACCTGGATGGAGCGCAGGTATTCCAGCGCCTGCATGGAGGTACACAGCGAAGCGTCGGCGTTGCGCACCTTCACGCACCCTCCCACCGCCTTGACCTTACGGTCGTAATAGAACGGGAGAAGCACTTTCTTGATAGCGTCGCGGTCAAGCGACGAGTCGGCGTCCAGATGGACTATGTATTTACCTCGGGCGTGCGCGACTCCGTAGTTGGCCGCGCTCGCTTTCCCGCCGCGCTCGGTCATTCGGAAGAACTTGTCGATATAGCCCCGGCGTTGCAGGTCGCGGCAAATCACTGGTGTCGCGTCGTCCGAACCGTCATCGATGATGATTATCTCGAAATTGTCATAGGTCTGCTCGCGCAGTGTGGATACCAGCTTGTAGATGTGCGCGCCTTCGTTCTTGCCCGGAGCGAGGATGGTCACCAGCGGCTTCTCGAGAAACAGCCTGTAGCGCGCCTCCGTCCGGCGGTTGTGCCTGCGGCGGAATGTCAGCCCGTAGCGCAGAGCCACCACCAGGTCGAACAGGTAATAACGCGGGAATTCGATGAAAAACAGGAACCAGAATGTCGCGGCCATCTCGCTCCACCCGAAATTGGAGGTGAAGCAGGCCACGATGCCGTCGATGATTTCAAAAGCATAGCTCAACATAGGCTCCGTCAGTTTTTTCCGCTTTCTAATGCCGTTCGTCCTCTATCCGGCGGATGAACTGTTCAACATCGTCGCCAGGCGTATATATATAGGTGTCCACCAGCTCGAACTGGAAACCGTCATGCAGCTCGCGGTAATCGTCCAGCTCCTCTTTCAGCTCGTACTCCATCTGTCCCCGCCTGACGGCAATCTCCCCTTCCGCCACGCGGCACAGGAAATAGTAGTTGTTGCCCCACAACGCGCTTTTGTAGTTGTAGAAGCGGGTCATGGCCCGCACAATCGGCGGGACAACGTCCTGGGAAAGCATTTCGTCAGACATCGGGTCGAATACATAGAATCGGGCGATGACGAACACCTCCTGCTGTCCCTGCCCCGTGCGTGATGCCATACGCAGGTAATCCAGGAAATCACGCATGGATGAATAACCGTAGAATCCCACCTGGCTCACCGTCAGCCGCACGTCGTTGTTGGCGAAGGCCCTTATGCCTTCAGGCGTGAACTCGTACTCTTCCACATCGATAGGCATCAGCCCGTCGGTGGAATGGGTCTGCCTACACGATGCGCACAGCACACTCATATCGGGATACATGAACGAGTCGCCACATTCGCCGCAGGTGTACACGGAAGAAGGCTTGTCATAGTCCACTCCGATGTGCCGGAGCATGCGCCCGCACTTAGGGCAGCGCAGGTCTCCGTCGCAGGCATACGACGATTCGGGAGATACGTTGGCGCACCGGAAATGATGGATGACTGCTTCCTCTTTAAGGTTCGAACTGCCGCATTTGGGGCAGCACTCGAAAAACAGCAGGTGGCTGCGGTGGCACGACGGACACACATGTATCTTATGCACGAACCGTGTGCGGTGTATATATCCGAGCTTGAGCAGCTGCTGATGGAAGAAATGACGCTCCTCCATCAGCATGTATTCCTGCTCTTCGTCCCATATCGTATAGTAGTACAGGGCCATGTAACCTGAGTTAAGCCCGGGCGTGGGTTCAGACGAGAATGTGAACTGTCGGCGCGAGATGGCATAGCGGCAGAGCCTCAGGACCTCTTCGGCGTGAGTAACGACGGGCTCCGTGCCGAGCAAGAAGTTGAGGTGCCGCATGTTGGCGTATATGTCCTCGATACCCTGCGCCACGTTGTGGTCGGTAGGCGACGAGGCATAACCGTCTACGATGACTTCAGCCTTTCCGAGCCAACCGCTCAGCCTCCGCGTGACATAACAAGGCTTGAACCGGCATTTCTCCGACTGGAGCGGGGAGGCCAGACGTATGGCCAGCATGTTGCGGTTCATCTGCGGCGACATCACGTTGATAAACATTGCATCGAAGTCCTCGAACGACAGTCCGGGCGTGCGGTCCACTTCCACCACATCGTTTATCACCAGTATCTTACGCCTGTTGACGTTAGTGACTATCTGATATTTTTTATCTTTCCCGTCCATAATCAGTCCTCCTCCTGTTTTTCCGTCTGCTGTGCCAATCCTCCGGATGCCGCATCTGCCCGTCCGGCCAATGCGGAGTCATTGACCAGGAATCCGCGTCCCACTTCATAACGCATGTCCTCTTGGCGCATCTCCTGCCCGTCGCTGCCGAAGCCGAAATTCCTGATTCTCACCGTCACCGGAAGCCCCGAAGCCGTACCCCAGAACGGTATGATCTGACCTTTGTCTATCTCCAGCAGTGCTATCAACGCAGTGTTCTGCCGGGCAAAGTAGCTGCGCAGATGTTCGGGGACGAGTTCGGCACGTATGCCCTTGATAACCACATGCGCGCTGAACGACAAATCGTCTCCGACGATGACCTCGGCCTTCATGTTGTTGCTCATCCGGTGAGCCTTGTCTATCGGGACGTATGCCAGCACCTGCAGGTTGTTGGCCTGCAGATCCAGATGCTGCAACGTGATGATGTCCTCCTGCTCGAAGAACACCATGTGCATGGGTGCATGCACATTCACGATGAAAGCGTCGTTGTTAGATATGTAATACCGCCGGATTTCCTTCGGCTGGTCCGAACCTGGATTCTCGTAAACCTGTAGCTGCCCGCGGTTGCTACGTGCGTCCGGATTCCCGGTAGTGGTTTCGCTTATCATCCTCGCCAGCCCCCCCAGCTCGCTGCGCAATGCCTTTTTCCGGGCCTCGGCCTCCAGCAGCTCCCTTTCGAGGTCGAGCTTGTGCGCGTTGTCGCTCAGCCCGAACTGTATGTTATGCTGCTCGGTGGCTATCTGTTTCTTGAGCTCTGCAATCCTCACATCCAGCACACCGGCCTGCTGGTAGGCGGAAGTGTGCTGCAGCACCAGGTTACGGCGGCGGGCATGGATTTCCGGCTCGGCATCGGGGTCGGCATCGTGGACGAGCCAGTCCATGATATAATACGAGAACAGCGTATCGCCCTTAGCGATAATCTTTCCAGGAGAGACATAGACACTGTCGAGGTAGATGTTGTATGGAGCCCGCACCCGGTTCACGTCAAGATGGATGTATCCGTCGTACTCCGTATAAAGTATCTGCCGTCCGCAATACAGGAGCACCAGACCTATAATAGTCGCCAGGATGATGCCTGATACGACCTGCTGCCGGTTAAGCTTGCGCTTACGTCGGCGTAGTATCGCTTCGAGGTTCTCTTTCTCATCCAGTGAACGGTATGTAAAGTTCTTCATTGCCACCAATATATATTAAGACACCGTTTCGATTTCAGTCCATAACCTTTTCCTCATAACAGAAAGTCTCTACAGGCTCATCCGTCAGGTAACGGGCAAGGTCGGCGATCTGACAGTCACGCTGGTACTGGAATTCGGCCATCTTTTCCAGGCACATCAGGTAGCTGTTGTATTCCTTCATGCGTGCCAGACGGTCGTATTCCCCGATACGGTTGGCATAGGCTTCTTTCCTGACGGCAAGGTAATGCAACAGCTCCCTGCTCCGCCTGTATTCACCCTCGATGGAAAGGTTAAGCCTCCCGATACCGTCAAGGATAAAACGCACCTCGTCATACACCCGGGCAAGCAAGCGGTCATGCTCTGCGCCCAACAGCCCGCGCTCGGCACGGATGCTCTGCCGTTGCCGCTTGGACTCCGCCGACAGGGGCAGCCTGAAGCTTATGCCGGCATCCACGTTGGACGAATTGGGCAGTGCCGTCCGCGTATAATAGGAATAGCGCACAAAAGGTGCTATATCGACATTATTCCAGTAATCAGTATTCGCTTCCCGCTGTTCCAGTAGAGCCATGCGGAGCCCCAGCTCCTTCAGGTCTATCTGCCTGTCGCAGATATGCTGCAGCAGCCTGGCAGAATCCACCATCACCAGCCGCACAGCCGGACACGACAAGTCACGGGCTTGCGGATAACGGTTGCCGCCGACGCTCATCAACTTGCGCTCGGCTTCCGCTTTCTCGTTGAGTATTTCCAGCAGCCCGTCGCTGCTTATGTTCTCGTTGTGCAGCAGGTAGTCATGGGCATCGCTTAGCAGCGCGAGATTGTCTATGCGGTGGCGCAATATCCCGCACAGCAGGCTGTCGTAACGTGACCTGAAAAGCTCCTTCTGCCTCACGACCGACATTCCGAGGCGGTTCTTTTCGTATGCCAGACGGTCCAACTCGCCTTTGAGCCGTATCTCGTTGACCGTCCCTTTCCGTCTGAAGATAGAACTCTGCAATGGCGACCAGCGGAGTTCGGCCTGCACTTTGGCATTATATTGCGACACAGCATCGTCTTCGTCCATGCCCAATCCTTCATCCAGCCGGTAATAGGTCTGTCCGGTTATCTGAAGCCCGGTGCGGCTTTTGAATTCCTTTATTTCGGCCTCCACGCGCCGGTCAAGAGCTTGGTCGATTACGTCGGCCGACACCGCAACAGATCCGGGAGCGGGGACGCGCCGGTCTCCAGACAAGTCCGTCGCAACGTCACGTGACGGATGGAGCAAGGAGTCCAATTCGGCGAAGCGGAGCTCGAACCGGCCCAGAATCTCCCTGCCGTCCGTTACTGTCTGTGAAAATGCACCATTCGTCAGGAAGGCGCATAAGACATATGCTATGGGTCTGACTGCTCTCATCGGTGTTTTAATCCGTCTTCTTTGCACTGAGCATCGAAGCCACCCGTTCACACAGCTGGTGTGCATTGATCGGTTTCGACATATATGAGTCCATCCCGCTCGCCAGGATCCGCTCCTCGTCGGAAGCATACGCATACGCGGTCAATGCAAGGATGGGGACATCCTTCGATATTTTCCTTATCGCCCTTGTCGCCTCGTAACCGTCCATTTCAGGCATGTTTATATCCATCAGGATAAGCGACGGACGGTGTTCCCTGAACAGCTCCACGGCCTCGCGCCCGTTCCAGGCATGCAGCAGGTTGTAGTCATCCGACAGTATGGCACTTACCAGCTCGTAGTTGCTCGCATTATCCTCCGCCACGAGTATACCGACACCATGGGGCTGGGACGACGACGGCACAGCACGCTCCGGCATATGCACCGTCTCAGATATATCTACTGCGACATAAGGCACTGTAAACCAAAAAGTAGAGCCCTTACCGGGTGCGGATTCCAACCCCATTTCCCCTCCCAGAGCTTTAACAATATTCTTGCAGATGGAAAGACCGAGGCCGAAGCCTTGCTTAAACCCGTTCAGCTTGACAAACCGGTTAAGGATATCCTGCTGCTTGTCTTTGGGGATGCCGCAACCCGTATCTTCTACATAGAAGCGGAGCATGCTGCCCTGCAGCTCGTAGCCGTAGCAGATAGTACCGCTGTCGGTAAATTTAATGGCGTTGGCGACGAGATTGGTGACGAGCTGCATCAGACGGTTGCGTTCCGAACGTATGACACACCTTTCCAGACCGCATTTATACGACAGCACCACCGGCTTGCCGTCACTCATGCGTTGCTGGAATGTCTTATCCATCTCTTCCATCAGCTTGTTAAGGTCGAATTCGGAAAATGCGAACTCTACAGCCCCGGCTTCGATCTTGGACAGGTCGAGGATATCCCCGATAAGTTTCAGCAGCAATTCGTTGTTGGATTCGATGACCCTCATGTACTTGTTACGCTTGTCTGCATCGACATTCCCGTTGGCAAGCAGGTTGCAGAACCCGACGATGGCATTGAGCGGAGTGCGTATTTCGTGGCTCATGTTGGCCAGGAATGTAGATTTAAGGCGGTTAGACTCTTCGGCTCGCTCTTTCGCCAGAATCAGCTCCTCTTCCTGCTTCTTGCGGTGGGTTATAATCTGGTATGAACCCACCAACGTCAGCGGTCTGCCGTCCTCGGAGCGTTCTCCGACAATGGCGGTCGACTCCACCCACTCGAGGGTTTTGTAGCCGAGTGCCTCAGGAACTGTACGGTATTCTTCGCGCATGAAAGCTGTTTTTCCGGCGATGAGGTCGTCAATCGCTTTCTTCATGCGCTCCCTGTCGTTGCTACCCACATGCGAATACACCTTATCCTCCGTAACAGGGATGTTGATGTAAACTATGTTGCCGTCATCGTCTCTGCTGGCTCTCTGACACATCCCGTGATGCTCGCCTACTTTCCACTGCCAGGAAAACACCTGAGACACTTCCAACGCAAGCGCGACCTGCTTTAACATCCATTCTTTTTCTTTCCTCAGATGATACAGGTTAGTACGGTCCACACCGAAATACTTCATGAAACGGCCGTTTCCGTCTGGAAATACCGTGATATCATAACATGTATCTTGATGGGGGAAATAATGCTGGAAATTGACGGGTTCCCCGGTCTGTTTCGCCAGAGTATTTTCCTTTATGAACAAGCCTATGGAATCAGGAAATAATTGACTGGCCGGCTTTCCGATACAGTCTTCCCGCCTCATTATTTTCTCGAAGCGGTCGTTCACGTCACGAAAAACCACATCCGTTATCACCCCATGGTCATCTGTCACCATCTCCTGATTTATATACAGCAACGGCATATTATTGATGATGTGCAACAATTCTTCTTTACCCTGCCGGAGTGCCTCTTTTTCCTGCCGGAGCGTTTCTTTTTCCCGAACGGATTTCAGGAGAAGACGCGAAATAAAAGCCATGCCGCCCAAAAGCAGCACAGGAATGGACAAGAATATATATTCACGGTTATCGCCTACGCTCATCCCCCATACAGATAAAGCCAAAACGATAACGGCCGATATCGCCATCATCAAAACTACCTTTTTCTCATCCATAAGATAACAATTTACATATCAGCATAATAACCCTTTGCAACAAATGAAGGCCGACTCCAAAGCATACTTCCCTTATCAAGAAATACCTCTTACTCAATCAATGCACCTGATGTTTTTCTTCTTAAGAGAAGTACTGGCCAGATTCTATCGGTGAGAATCAGACAGTTATGCCACTCATCCCTCTGGTAACGCACCGCAAATCTGTGATATGCCAAAACTTTTAAAACATTTAATCACGATGGTTGAAATTTTTTGTCTGAAAAACGAGGCTATTATCTTCATTTTTAGTAAATTTGCACCGCTTAATACTTCTCTTAAGAAGAAAAAAACGCCAGTTCCTTCGGAATCGGGCGTTTTTTCTTTCGTTTCCTTATAGAATTTCAGTGTCAGAATTATGAGCAGGGCGGCGATAAAGAACTGCCGCCTGCCAGCGGGCTACAATGCTTCAAGGACAAGACTGTTTGCCTTATCCACCAGAGAGGCATCCAAAGACGCCAAGTAGATTTGAGTGACATCTTCAGAGCTGTGCCCCATAGCTTCGCTGATGACGGATACCGAGACTTCTCTGCTCTTGGCGATGCTGGCCCACCCGTGGCGGGCGACATAAGTGGTCAGCGGGACTGTAAGTCCGAGCAGTTTGCCGATTTTTTTCAGTTTGGCGTTAACCAGATGCTCGGCACTCTTGTACTGCCTTCTGGCATCTTTGCACCTGTCTTTGATAATCGGCAGCAAATAAGGCGAATCCGCTGTGTCATATTTGTCTACAATTTCCTGCATGGGGCTTTCCCATCTGACAAACATCTGCTGGTTCGTTTTACGACGGCGGTACGACAGGATGCCATTATGCAGGTCTTTCTTTTTCAGATAAGCCATGTCGACAAACGACATACCTCGGGTATAAAAGCTGAACATGAAGAGATTCCTTGCAAGCTCCATGGACGGATCAAGCATCAGGTCCAGATCGCGAATCCTGCGGATATCCTCTATCGGCAGAGCACGCTTCACGGTCTTGTCTATCCCTGTATACACGTGCTTGAAAGGGTTGCGTGGAGCCGTAAGACCTCGGTCAGCAGCGCGGTTGAAAATCGCCCGCAAATTGCGCATGTAATACGATGAACTGTTGGGGCATACATCGTGTTCCCTCAGATAGCTTTCGTATTCCATCATCAGACTGGCATCCACTCCGTCAAGGGCTATGTCAGCGCGCACACCCCGGAAACGCTCGAAGCTATTCAATGAAGTGGTGTAGGCTTCTGCGGTGCGAGCCTTGCCGATATAGTGGAGCTGCGTGACAAGCTTCCTTCCGAACGAGATGAATCCGTCGCCACCGGGAGATAATCGGAAGAGTTCCACCACCTTATCCGCCGTATAAGACTTCCCGGTACCGGCAAGGTGTGCCATGATACTTTGAAGCCTGACGGTATCACATTCAACCCGCTGCCTCAGCGAGGCTAAATAATCACGCCTGCCAGCCATGACCTCCGAAAGCTGCCTCACACAAGAGGTTCTGCTGTCCCATTCCGCCGGATACAGCCTGTAGCCAGTACCTATCTGCCGGACCTTACGGTCATGGATTATTTGATAATAGAGCGTCCCTTGTCTTTCTTCCACGGAAGATGAGCGGAATTTCACTTTTACTGTTGCCATAAATCTATTTGTTTGTTAGAATTGAAACCGACAAAGTTTTGAGCCATGGCAACGCTTGCCATGCTATCATCTTTCTTCGGGCAAACGATTATAACCGTAGAATCTTTAAGCTAAACAAACACTGACAAATAAAAGGGTCATCTATACCCATCACGACAACTTAATACAAAGCAGTCGTCCATGCCCCATCAAGGTAGCATGGACGACTGAAAAAATGGAATAGATATGTCGGGAGGGGGTACGCGCCGGTTGGGCGGACTATCGCCAGACGGGTACCGGCCAAAGGGAAATCAACAACTGCTGGCGGCTTTCCAGACTGTCTCGGAGAGGGAGGGATGGGTGTGGATGGCGGCGGCGATGTCACGGACGGTGAGGGAGGATGCCATGGCAGTGGCGACCTCAGAAATAAGGTCGGCAGCATGTGCGCCAAGGATGTGGCAACCGAGTATGGCTCCGTCGTCGCAATGGCTGATGAGTTTTACAAATCCCTGCGCGTCGCCCATCGCCACGGCCTTGCCATTGGAAGCATAGAGGGCGCGGCTCACCTTGTAATGCAGTCCGCGACCCTGACACTGCTCCTCGGTGAGACCGACCATAGCAGCCTCGGGCGTAGTAAAAAGAGCCGAGGGGATGACGCTCATATTGACATCTTCGCCAAGCACACAGCGGCCCTGCGCCGAAGCGGCATGGGCAAGCATACAGCGTCCGTTGACATCTCCGATGGCATAGATATGTTCGCGTGACGTGCGGTAGCCGTCATCTACCATGATGAATCCTTTATCGTCGACCTTTATGCCGGCATCCTCAGTGCCCTGGGGAAGAGATGCTTTACGCCCTACAGCCATCAGCGCGGCATCGACAGCCAACGACTGCGGCTTACCTTTGGCTTCATAGTCGACACGTAAGCCGGACGCGGACTCTCTCTCAATGGAGGTCACACCGGCTCCGACTATGATTTTGATGCCTCGGCGCGACAGGAGGCTGCGCAGACGCTTGGCTACATCGCGGTCAAACGGGGGGAGTATCTCCTTGCAGAACTCCAACACGGTCACCTCGACACCGAAAGCGTTGAGGATGGATGCGAACTCCATGCCGATGACCCCGCCGCCGATAATGGCGATGCTGCCCGGAAGCGTGTCAAGCGCAAGAAGGTCGTCGGAAGTCATAGCCAATTCCGCACCCGGAATAGGCAATGCGGCAGGGACCGAACCTGTAGCGATGATGAGCCGGTCAGCCACATACTGGTCCTCCCCTACCCACACCGACGGACCTGTGGATGCAAGACGAGCGCAGCCGTGCACTATGTCGACACCCGACAGTTCCTGCGCCACTCCGTCACGCAGCCCACTCACCACTTGGCGCATACGGGCTGCTGCGGCAGCGAAATCCGCTCTCCAGTGAGCCACCTCTACGCCAAACGCCGCAGCATCTTTGAGGTCCAACACCTTAGAGGCAGAAGCGCACAAGGCTTTGGTGGGGATACAACCACGGTTAAGGCAAGTGCCGCCAAGCTCGCCACGCTCTATGAGTGTCACTTTGTGGCCTTGCCGGGCAGCTAACGCAGCGGTTTCGTAGCCGCCGGGGCCAGCTCCGATGATTACGAGATTACTTCGGTATAGGGACATAATAAGAAGCTGTTTAAGATGGTTCATTCGCTGCAAGCCACTGCCTGTAGGTAGTTACAGGCGAGATTGCTGCGGCAGTATCGTCGGGATGGCTTATCGGGGTGTCATGCGGAGCATCCTTGACCATCTCCGGGGATTCCTTGGCTTCTATGGCTATCCGCCTCATCGCGTCTATGAAAGCGTCGATGGTCTCAAGGCTCTCGGTCTCGGTCGGCTCAATCATCAGCGACTCATGGAAAAGGAGGGGGAAATAGATGGTCGGGGCATGATAGCCCATGTCGAGCAGTCGTTTCGCCACATTGAGAGTCGTTACACCTGTCGACTTGTCGGCCAAACCGTCAAAAACCATCTCGTGCTTGCACAGACCGTCGATAGGCAAGAGATATAGGTCTTTAAGGCGTTCCTTGATATAATTGGCGTTGAGGGTGGAGAGCTTGCCGACCTCCATCAACCCATCGGCACCTAACGAGAGGATGTAGGCGAGGGCGCGCAGCTCTACGGCAAAATTCCCCAACCAGTGAGACACGCTGCCAAGCGACGTTGCGGCATCGGTCACCACTTCATACGACCCCTCGGCAGACTTCACCACCTTGGGCATCGGGAGAAATTGCTGCAATCCGTCTCTCACCCCTACCGGGCCGCTACCGGGGCCTCCGCCGCCATGAGGGGTGGAAAATGTCTTGTGGAGATTGATGTGCATGACATCAAAGCCCATATCGCCCGGACGTGCCACTCCGAGCAGCGGATTGAGATTGGCTCCGTCATAATACATCAAGGCACCCACGCCATGCACCGCCTCGGCGATGGCAGGTATGTTACGTTCGAAAATACCTACCGTATTGGGATTGGTCATCATCATCGCCGCCACGGTATCGTCAAGTTTGGACAGCAGGTCATCGGTATCCACAGTGCCGTCAGGCAGACTTTTCACCTCCACAATCTTATATCCGGCCAAAGCCGCGCTTGCCGGATTGGTGCCATGGGCCGAGTCAGGTATAAGCACCTTGTCACGCGCATAGTCCCGACGGCTCTCGTGGTAAGCCTTGATGACAAACAGCCCTGTCAGTTCGCCCTGCGCCCCGGCATAGGGGTTGAGCGAAAATTCCGCCATACCACCTACCTCGCTCAGAGCCTCCTGAAGAGTATAGTATGCCTCTAACGCACCCTGCACGCTCCACGATGGCTGGAGCGGGTGGAGGTCGCGGAAATCACGGTGCGAGGCTATCTCTTCGTTGATTTTCGGGTTATACTTCATGGTACACGACCCGAGAGGATAGAAACCCGTATCGACACCGAAATTATTAGTGCTCAAATTATTATAATGACGTGCAACTGTCGGCTCGTCGACTTCCGGCAGGTCGAGAGGGGTTTCACGCATCAACGCCGAGGGAATATCCACTGCGAACTCCACTCCGTTGTCAGGCACTTTCACCCCTTTACGTCCCGGATGTGACAACTCGAATATCAGTTGGCCATATAGTCTCCGATTCATAAATAAGTAACTCACAAAAATTAGTTTATAATAATTTTTCAAGTAACCCTACGGGCTTGCATATTCTTGCTCGTCTTTCCGGCTGATTTCCAATTCTCACTCAGTCGTTTAGCTCGCTAAACTCCATCGCTCGACTTGAAAATCTCCTCGAAAATCCTTCGCAATTATATGCAAGCTAATTTTCGCGAGTTACTTAACTGTTCAAAAGGTTAAACCAATGAGGCAGCTACCGCCACGAGCCGATCCATGTCGGTGCGGGTCTGCATCTCAGTCACAGCTATCAATACATGCCGGCCGTCAATCTTGACACCGCCGAGGATGCCTTGTGCGGCAGCAGCGGTGAGATATGCATCGGTGCCGGGACGCACTGTCATGACAAATTCATTGAGATATGGACTGTCGGGATATGTCAGAGTCATCGTCCCGGTCGCGGCAAGCCTGTCAGCCAAATAATGCGCACCTTCGATACCCCGGCGATTGACCTCTTCCAGGCCACGCGACCCCATCAGCGACATATACACAGCTGCATAGAGCGTCATCAGTCCCTGATTACTGCAGATGTTGGACGTGGCTTTTTCTCGACGTATATGCTGCTCACGGGCCTGCAAAGTAAGGACGAACACACGCTGGCCGTCACGGTCGACGGTCGCGCCCACGATGCGTCCCGGCATCTTGCGCATAAGAGCCTTTGTGCTGCATAGATAACCGAGTGTAGGGCCTCCGTAGCTTAGAGGCATACCTAACGACTGCGCATCGCCGCAGGCTATGTCGGCACCCCACTCCCCAGCACTCTTGATTACAGCCAAAGCCGATGCAGGGCTGTCGACGGCCAGCAGAGCCTTGACAGCATGGCAGGCATCGGACAAGCCAGAAAAGTCTTCAAGAATACCGTAATAGTTGGGCGACGGAACCACTACACCTGCCACACCTCCTGCGGCAATCCGCGATTTCAGCAAAGCCATGTCGGTCATGCCCGAAGCGGTTGACGGAATTATCTCCAACTCTATTCCATGGAAGTGCGCATAGGTCTGCATGACCGCGAGAGTGCGCGGATTCATGGTGGCGGACGTGAGTATGCGTCCACCCTTGCGCATGGAGGCATTCATCATCAGCATCGCCTCGGCAGCAGCCGTGGTGCCGTCATACATCGAGGCATTGGAGACATCCATGCCTGTCAACGATGACATCATGCTCTGGTATTCAAATATATAATGCAGTGTGCCTTGGGATATTTCCGGCTGATAAGGGGTGTAGGCGGTCAGAAATTCCGAGCGCGAGACGATAGCCGAAATCAACGAAGGCGCATAGTGGTGATAGTAGCCAGCCCCGGCAAAACAGGTCATCACCCGGTTTTTGCGCCCTAATGCATCAAAGAAATCGCGCACCTCCTTCTCGCTCATCTCGTCCGGCAGACTATAGTGGCGGGCAAGCCGTAGACCGTCAGGCACATCGGCATACAATCCGTCAAGCGAATCCACGCCGCAAGTGCCGAGCATGTGACGTATATCCTCGGAGGTATGTGGTAAGTATCTGTGACTCATAGGATATGGCAATGTCTATTTTATCAACTCCTTGTACTGCTCTTCGGTCAGAAGTTCTTCGAGATTGAGGGGTTCGGTAAGTTCTACTTTGATAATCCAATTAGCTTCCGGATCTTCGTTGACAAGCCGCGGGTTGTCGACCAAAGCCGTATTAGGCTCTATGACAGTCCCGGTCACAGGCGAAAACAGGTCGCTGGCGGCCTTGACGCTCTCTATGGCTCCGAACTCCTCGCCAAAAGCCACGTCGTCGCCCTCCTCGGGCATATCGACATAGACCACATTGCCAAGCTGGCCGGCAGCATACTTGGTTATACCCACATAAGCGATATTGCCATCGATGCGCGCGTATTCATGCGACTGAAGATAATATGTATTACTCATAACAGGTTAGATTTTAAGGTTTTACGTTTAAGTTTATTTCTTATATTTTGGTTGGTAGAATCTCTTTTTAATCACGACTGCCGGGACAGTCTTACGGCGTATCTGCACATGTACACGTGTGTCGAGTGCCGCAAAACGGCTGTCGACCATAGCCATGGCTATCGATTTTCCAAGCGAAATGGACTTATAGCCAGTGGTGACTGTCCCTATTTCATTGCCCTCGGCATCAAGTACCTGATAGCCATGACGCGCTATGCCGGGACCGAGCAGTTCAAGCCCCACGAGCTTGCGCCGGAGACCGCCCTCTTTCTGCCTCAACAAGGCATCCCGCCCTATGAACGAAGGCTTGTCAAGCTTGACAAACATGCCGAGTCCGGCCTCAAGCGGGGTGGTCAGTTCGGTAAGTTCGTCACCATAAAGCGGCAATCCGGCTTCAAACCTCAACGTGTCGCGGCATCCGAGACCGCACGGAGCGCAGCTGCCCGAAGCCGTTAAGACATCCCACATCGCTACGATAATCTGTGGCGACGCGTATATTTCAAAGCCGTCCTCGCCGGTATATCCAGTGCGGCTTACCAATATTTTTTCACCTTTGTAGTCATATACGGCAAACGTATAGAAGTCAAGCGGCTCGCAGTCAAGACCTAACTGTGCGGCAACGACATGCGAAGCCTGCGGTCCCTGCACCGCCAGCTGCCCCGTAGCATCGCAGAAGTCATTGATTGTCACATCGCGCCCTGCGGCCTGACGGCGAATCCATGCAATATCCTTGTCGATATTGCCGGCATTGATGACCAACATGTATTTCTCTTCAGCGATTTTATATACCAGCAGGTCGTCAATCACCCCTCCGTCAGCATTGAGCATCATGCCGTAGAGGATTTTACCCGACGGCATATCCCTGACATCATTGGTGAATATCTCGTTGACAAAGACCTCAGCGTCCTTGCCGCTAACCATGACTTCGCCCATATGCGACACGTCGAACACACCGCAACCGCCACGCACGGCCATGTGTTCGTCTTCGATGCCTGCATACTGGATGGGCATGTGCCATCCGGCAAAAGGGCTCATCAACGCCCCCATCGCTTCATGGCGGTCATGGAGGCAGGTTTTCTTCATGTTTTCCATAGGTATCGTATAGGTATTCTGTATTGTATGGGTGTATTAGTGTATTTCTGCTAACCGGCGGCTTATTTCCCGGGCATCAGCTTTACGGCCTCTAAGGTCGCAGGTCAGTACTTGGCTCAAGTCCACCGGAGTCATGGCATCACCGGTCACCGTGACCGACTCGACCATGTCACTACGGTCACGGGCCACGCTGAATGTCAGCCAACCATCGCCCGGCACTCGGCATCGGTGACGCTCGGCGACATGCCTGCGCCCCTCCAACCACCCCTGACGGTAATACGACGATTCGATAGCCCGGATTTCAGCCTCCTCGGCAGGAGTCACCAACCGCACCGAGTCTGACAGCCTCTCCTCGGCCAGACGGCGGAACTCCCCGACAGGCATATCAAGGTATCTACCCAACGAAGTGACACGCGACCTGACCGAGGCCACGCCGTGCGATTCCAACTTGGCACGCTGCGGGGTAAGGGCTCTGCCCATGACCTCCACATCGACATCATAGAGAAGCGTGCCGTGGATGATATGACGGCGCTGCCCGGCAAGATATGAATATCCGCTGACTTTACAGCCGTCGACAGTCAGGTCGTTGCGCCCCGACACGAGGGCGTCCACTCCGAGAGACTGCATCAAATGGGCTGTCTTGGCAGTGAAACGGCAGAATGTATCATGGATGGACTCGCCCGGCTTAGGGAAAGCGATATAGCTGAACATTATATTGTTCATATCGGCATATACAGCACCGCCGCCGCTTTTACGCCGCACGATGTCTATGCCGTGGCTACGGCAATAGGCAGTATCTACCTCATCCTCCAAAGACTGATGCCGGCCGATAATGACGGTGGGACCGACCCTCCACGTCATGAAATAATCATCGTCAGAAACCACATCCGCAGCCGCCCACTCCTCCGCAGCAAGATAGAATGCCAGCGGCCTGGGGCTGTCATCATCCAACTTCAGACGTGTTATCATGGTATTGTATTATGCGTGAATCGATATAGCCAAATATAGGCAATCTTTTCGTGATTGCAAAAACTTTTGTATCTTAGAGGCTGTTTAACACCATAAACAACAAACGACAATTCCAATTATGAAAAAATTCCCCTCTCTTGCCGCCGCCCTGACGGTGTTTGTGTCGCTCACTTCTTGTAACGAAGCTGCAAAGTTAGCCTCTGAGACCGAAGGGTCGTGGAGCGGAGCTCCCGAGCAGTTTACAGTCAGCGATGCCGCTGTAGCCACCATGACTCCTGTGTACACATTTGTCCTCGGCGACAATGACAAGGAGGGCGGCACAGTCACCGTCTCGTCTATGATTTCAGCGACAATTCCATATGCTCCACAGACACCGGAGATAGTACAACCGATCTCCGTCACCGCATCGGCCATAGGTACCATAGAAGGCACATGGAAAGCCATGGACGATGAGGACATCGTTTTCAACTTCAACTTCGAGTCGCTCAATATCAATGTCAACCCCGACAACATCACTCTTAGCGACAACGCTTTTACCGAACAGGCACAGGCTCACTGGGAAAAATTCAAAGAGCCATACCTCAAATCGCTTGAAAGCCGCTTCGCCGATGCCATGCGTCTGCGCTTCATGGCAGTACGCGGCCTTGAGGACATCAAGATCAAGAAAGACATCATGGAGTATGAGTTCAACAATGTGAAAATGTACATGCACCGCAGCGGCAACATGTCAGATGTCAAATAAAGAACTGATTTAAAATCTTCAGCCATACACATACAGTAAGCGAGGGTACACAAGCCGGCTTGTGTACCCTCATTGTATTATCATCGGACATCAAAGTCTGCCGACATACATGGCGCGGATGGCATTGAGGACAGCAAGCACCATCACACCGACATCGGCAAAAATGGCAAGCCACATGTTGACAATGCCGAAAACCCCGAGCACAAGGCACAACCCCTTGATGCCAAGAGCCATGACTATGTTTTGCCAGACGATGCGCAGGCATTTGCGCGATATGCGTATAGCCTTGCCTATCTTGAGCGGATTATCGTCCATGAGCACCACATCGGCGGCTTCGATAGCCGCATCGCTGCCCATAGCCCCCATGGCGATGCCGAGGTCGGCCCGTGACAACACCGGAGCATCGTTTATGCCGTCGCCCACGAAAGCTGTCTTTTCGCCAGGCCTTGCCGAGTCCATTATCTCCTCCATGCGCATGACCTTGTCGGCAGGAAGGAGCTGGCTGTAGACCTCGTCGATACCCAACTTACGCCCTACCTGCTCGGCCACAGCGCGAGTGTCGCCCGTCAGCATGACCGTGCGCCTGACACCCGAACGATGCAAATCCTCTATGGCCGCCTTGGCTTCAGGCTTCTCTACATCGCCCATGACTATGTGGCCGCTATAATCGCCGTCGATGGCAAGATGCACTATGGTGCCCGGAGTGCTGCACCGACATGCGGCAAGGCCAAGCGAATCCATCAACCTGTCATTGCCGGCAGCCACCGAACGCCCGTCGATAGTGGCTGTTACCCCATGGCCGCTTATCTCAGTGAGGCCGCTCATGCGTGTGCGGTCTACATCCTGCCCGTATGCCGACAGGAGCGACCTGCCTATGGGATGCGATGATGCCGACTCGGCTATCGCCGCCGATTCGAGCAATGCGGCCGCGTCGTCGCCACGTACCTCTCGGTCATGCACATCATGTATGGCATTGACCTCAAAGACTCCACGGGTCAAAGTGCCGGTCTTGTCGAATACGACTGTCTTGACTTTCGACAGGGTCTCAAGGATATTTGCACCCTTGACAAGGATGCCCTGACGGCTCGCCCCTCCGATTCCGGCAAAGAACGACAGCGGAATACTGACCACCAACGCGCACGGACAGCTTATAACAAGGAAAGTCAATGCGCGGTAAATCCATGTCTCGAACGTTACGAACAGAAACGGTGCGCCACCAAACGCTATCAATAACAGTGGCGGAACCACAGCCAACGCCAACGCGCCATAACATACGGCAGGAGTGTAAACACGGGCAAAACGGGCTATGAAATTCTCCGAACGTGACTTGCGCGAAGCCGAGTCCTCGACAAGCTCCAAAATCTTAGACACCGTGGACTCGCCGAACTCCTTGGTGGTGCGTATGCGGAGAACCCCGGTCATGTTGACGCTTCCGCTGACCACGTCATCGCCCGGAGAGACTTCGCGTGGCAACGACTCGCCGGTCAACGCAGATGTGTTGAGCGACGATGCACCGTCGGCAACAACGCCGTCGATAGGAATCTTCTCTCCGGGATTGACCACGATTATGTCTCCGACCGTCACATCGTCGGGATCCACCTTGACCAGTCCGCCGTCGCGCTCCACATTGGCGTAATCAGGACGGATATCCATCAAGGCTGCAATATTGCGCCGGCTACGCCCTACGGCATACGACTGGAAAAATTCACCTATCTGATAGAACAGCATCACAGCTATCGCCTCCAAATAATCGCCGCTACGCTCATATATGGCAAGAGCGAACGCTCCCACCGTAGCCACAGCCATCAGGAAATTCTCGTCAAACATGCGTCCGTTAAGTATGCCCGACCAAGCCTTCTTCAATATATCATGGCCTATGACCAAGTAGATGACAAGATAAAGGGCAAGCCTCATCCAGCCGGTGGTGTCAAAAAACTGCACTGCCACAGTCATCACAACAGCGATGATGATACGCAGGAGCATACGGCGTTGCTTACTGTTCATATCCGATAGATAGTTAAGTTTTATGCAAGATCAATGCCACTCAAAGGATACAAAAGTCCGGCTCGATTTTTTTGGCAGTCTTGGCGACCGCTTCCATCACCGCCGACACATCGGCACCCTCGTCAAAGGCGATTTTCATCTTCTGCGTCATAAAGGATATGGATGCGTCCTTTACTCCTTCTATTTTCTTGACCGCTGACTCTACAAGGTTTGCGCAATTAGCACAATCTACCTCAATCTTAAATGACTTGTTCATAAGTGTGAGTGTTTTTTTGTTTTACGAAAGCAAAGGTAGATGAAAGCTATTGCAACCCGGTTGCATTTATTTTATTGCTACATTTGCAGCAGCCAGCACAAAACAAAAAATACTATATGAAAGATGCCGAAGTAATCCTGAAATGCAAGGACGTAAAACCCACCCCTAACCGCATCCTCGTCCTAAACGCCCTCCTTGATGCCGCGCACCCGGTCAGCATGGGGGATCTGGAGTCAGCCATCGAGACCATGGACAGGTCAAGCATATTCCGCACACTGACCCTCTTCGTGCAGCACGACATAGTGCACAGCATCGAGGATGGCAGCGGGTCGCTGAAATACGAAGTCTGCGGCGGGGAACAGCATTGCACCATAGCCGACATGCACCCGCATTTCTACTGCGAGTCATGCCACGAGACCTCATGCTTCGAGGACATCCACATTCCCGAAGTCGCGCTGCCGTCAGGCTACCACGTACATTCCGTCAACTATATGGTCAAAGGGCTCTGCCCCAAATGCGTCCGAAAAGTGTCACACAACTAATCCTCCGACAATGTTTGCGGCAGGGGACACTCCGGCCGTGCGTCCCTACAGGGGATGTGGCTGACAGTGTTCCGAGGTTCTGCTATGTCTTTGTTTCTGACAGCTTCTTAATTATATCCAAGAAGCGTGACGCTATGGTGGTGGCAGAAAAGCGGCCAGCCATATCGGAGTGCTGGGCAGCGCGGTCAAACGGAGCGGCCAGGGCTTTTTGCAAACAGGCCGCAAAGTCGTCAGCATCCTTATACCGGGCTATGTAGCCGTTGACTCCGTGGGTCACGATGTCGCGCTGGCCTCCGTTACCGAATGTGACAGCCGTAGCCCCCGAAGCTATCCCCTCCATCAGCGTTGCCCCCATGGTCTCATAATCGCTTGTCGAGATGACTACTGTAGAGGCTGAATACAGGGCACGCAAACGCTCTTGCGACAGCAAGCCTGTAGTAATATGATTGACTGCCAGACCGTCAAGTATAGACCGGTCACGCAATTCGCCCACGAATACAGCCTGACACCCACGTGCCAGACCGGGAGAACATGCAGCCAGACGGTTAAGCACCCCGACAGCCATTGGGAGGTCTTTGACCGGGTCGTCAAGCCGGGCTGCTGCCATGACTATCAGCCGCGCTTCGGTATTTATACCCAGCTCCTGCAATGCCATCTGCTGCTCTGAGGTGGGCCGGGTGGAGTATTCCTCCACAGGGAAAGCATGTGGAAGCAGATGTATCAGCCGCCCATGCAAAAGGCTGCTCTGCCTGCACACTTCATGCTGCCAACGGCTGACAGCTACGAAAGCCAGACCGGGATGACGGGCATAGAGGTCCCGCTTCCGCTGCCACACGCGATGAGAAATATCCTCCGCATGACCATGACCGCCGGCATGTCCCAATAACGGACAGCATCCACATGCGCCTGTAAACCTGTCACACCCGCCCGGCAAATGGCAGATGCCCGTAGCACACCACAGGTCGTGCATAATCCAGACTACAGGCTTACCGAGGCTGCACAGGCGGTCGATGTCGGAGAGCGACACCAAGCCCTGATTAATCCAGTTGAGCACTATGACATCTGCCGATTTGACGGTCGGGTGGTCGTAGACCCGGCATCCGGCAGAAGCGGTGGAAACCCTGAACAGCCGCTTGCGGCTCAGTCCATTGCGCAGATATATACCGAGCCTCTCGCGCAAGAAAGCCGACAGCCACCGCATCCAGCCGACTGGATGCACATAACCGGCATCGGTCAATGTGTGCCGTGCGCACACCATCACTGCATCTTCACCGAGCTGACGCAGACCGTCGATGAGCCGCAACGTGACCGTAGCAGCCCCGCCGAGGTTGTCGTTAGTACTCAGGAAGGTTATGCGCATGACTTCATACACGGATATTTATTCTTTGCCAGTCAGGAGTTTCGCGAGATATGCGACTCCCTCCGATGCTACCATTTTTATAACATTTACCCCTGCTGGGACTGCCGCCGGACGCGGGTCGATATAATATACCGGCACACCCTGGCGCACATAGCTTAGAAGCCCAGCAGCCGGATATACGTTAAGCGATGTCCCTATGACCACGAATATGTCGGCCTGCTGCACCCACTCTATAGCCGGCTCGATCATCGGGACGGCCTCTTGGAAAAACACGATATGCGGCCTCACAGGGTCGCCGTACTCGTCGCGAGTCTCGGGAGTCGTGTCAAGATGGTCTGCGTCAAGCGTATAGATACGCTCAGGATGCGTCATGGAGCGCACCTTCATCAACTCGCCATGCAGATGAAGCACACGCGAACTGCCGGCGCGCTCGTGCAGGTCGTCGACATTCTGAGTGATGATATAGGTGTCAAAATGCTTTTCAAGCTCTTTGAGGCCGAGGTGACCCGCGTTGGGCTGACACTTCACGAGCTCACGGCGACGCTTGTTATAAAACTCATGCACCAAAGAGGGGTTGCGGCGGAATCCGTCGGCACTCGCCACATCCATCACAGGGTACTGGTCCCACAGACCTCCGGCATCGCGGAACGTCGCGATACCGCTTTCGGCGCTCATGCCCGCGCCTGTCGATATTACAAGTTTCTTCATATAAGCAAATATAACGATTGTTGTTTATTTATTTCCATGCTTTAGGGCATAAAATAGTGCCGGTCTCGGAAAAATTTTGTTAGTTTGTATTATAAGTCAGTAAACAAAATCAGAACACATCACCAATGTCAACGAGCACTCAACAGAAACAGGAACTTTTCAAAGCGATATGGGCTACTGCCGAAGACCTCCGCAACTCGGTAGACGGCTGGGATTTCAAGTCATACGTACTGGGCATACTGTTCTACCGGTTTATTTCGGAGAACATCACCAACTATATCAACCGGATGCAACACGAAGCGGGATTCGACGGCTTCGACTACACGGCGTTTGCCGACGAGGAAGCCATCGCCGCCAAGGACGACCTTGTGCGCGAAAAGGGGTTCTTCATCCTGCCGTCGCAGCTATTCTGCAACGTGCGCAAGCGTGCGAAGTCCGACCCTAATCTCAACGTTACGCTCTCCGAAATATTCAAGAGCATCGAGGCATCGGCTGTCGGCACCGAGAGCGAGGACGACCTCAAAGGGCTCTTTGCCGACATAGATGTGAACTCCAACAAGCTCGGAGGCACTGTAGAGAAGCGCAACGAACAGCTCACCAAGATTCTCAACAACATCGGCGGCATCGACCTCAAAGGTGAATATGTTGACAACCAGATTGACCTTTTCGGCGACGCATACGAATACCTCATGGCCATGTACGCCTCCAATGCCGGTAAGAGCGGAGGCGAATACTACACGCCCCAGGAGGTGAGCGAACTGCTTGCACGCATCGTCAGCCACAATCGTCAGTGGGTCAATAAAGTTTATGACCCGGCTTGCGGCTCAGGTTCGCTGTTGCTTAAATTTGCCAAAGTATTAGGGGCTGACAAGGTTAAGCAGGGTTTCTTCGGTCAGGAATTGAATATCACCACCTACAACCTCTGCCGAATCAATATGTTCTTGCACAACATCAACTATAATAAGTTTGATATTCATAATGGTGACACTCTTTTGGAACCCTATCATTGGGATGATGAGCCTTTTGATGCCATCGTCAGCAATCCTCCTTATTCAAGGCCTTGGATAGGCGACGACAATCCGCTACTTATAACTGACCCTCGCTTTGCTCCTGCTGGTGTTCTCGCCCCCAAAAGTAAAAGCGACCTTGCTTTCACCATGCATATGCTCTCATGGCTTTCTACAGAAGGTACGGCTGCCATTGTTGAGTTTCCGGGTGTACTTTACCGAAGCGGCAAAGCAGAGCAGAAAATACGCCAGTACCTCATCGACAACAACTATGTCGACACGGTAATACAGTTGCCGCCCAACCTATTCTTCGGAGTGACAATCGCCACATGCATCATAGTTCTGAAGAAGTCGAAAAGGGAGAACAAGACGCTCTTCATCGACGCGTCGCAAATGTTTGTCCATGAGGGCAATAAAAACAAACTTTCACCCGAAAATATCGATGCTATCATTGCCGAATATGCCGACCGCAAGGAGGTGAAACATTTCTCCGCGCTCATCGACAACGCCGCCATCGCTCAAAACGGCTATAACCTCTCGGTCAGCTCATATGTCGAGGCCGAGGATACCCGTCCGCAGACCGACATCAAAGAACTCAACGCCCGCATAGCCCGCATCGTGGCGCATCAAACCCAGCTCCGCGCCGAAATCGACGCCATCATCGCCGAACTCGAAGCCCAAGTCGTATGAACAAAAATTGTAACACTTTGAAAATTCGATAACATGGAGCAGGAGATTCAACCACTTGACAATATAAGAAATCGTCTTATCGTCGTACGCGGTCAAGCCGTACTACTCGATAGGGATGTTGCTGCAATTTATGGCGTGAAAACAAAAGAAATAAACCAGGCCGTACGTAATAATCCTGACAAATTTCCGGCAGGATATCTGTTAGAGCTTGACAATGAGGAGGCCGCAAGTTTGAGGTCAAAAATTTTGACCTCAAATGGTGGCAGAGGCGGCGCGAGATATACGCCAACAATCTTCACTGAAAAAGGACTGTATATGCTCGCAACAATCCTAAAGGGAACGCGAGCTACCGAAGCCACAATCGAGATTATAGAGACCTTTGCCGCAGTTAAAGAACTCCAACGCAATCTGGTAGCCTTACATCGAGAAGCAGATACAGAAAGGAAACAATCGTTGATGAGCAGATTTTCTGAGGTGCTTTCCGACATCGTACTTCCCGAACTGCGACCCGATGAAACCGAGACATCAATCGAACTGAATTTCTTCATCGGCAAACTCAAGCATACCGTGAAACGCAAACGCCGGGACAACGGTCCCGACATAGTGGAAGAACCCGAAGAACCATATGGCGACTCCGAATCAGATATGACAAATCCATCGCAAAATGTAGGAACGCACGGTCAGTGCGTCCAGCCGCCAGTATCCACGCTAACCAAAACATTCAGTGACAATGAGTAAGTTACAACAGCTGATCGACCGCCTCTGCCCCGACGGGGTGCCGTACCTCCCTATCAGCAAGATAGCAACTTGCTATGCCGGTGCCACTCCAAAAACATCGGTAAAAGATAATTGGGAAAACGGCACTATCCCTTGGATGAGTTCAGGTGAAGTAAATAACGAGATAATAACAGATACCATTCAAAAAATATCTCAAAAAGGATTTGACAGCTGTAGTACAAAATGGGTTCCTGCCAATAGCGTTGTTATTGCGTTGGCTGGACAAGGCAAAACACGTGGGCTTGTAGCTCTTACAAAAATCAATCTTTGCACAAACCAATCGCTTTGTGCAATCGTCCCTAATCACGAACTAATCAACAGCTCATTCCTATATCACTATCTTAAATCCCAATATCAGCAACTAAGACAAATCTCATCAGGTGATGGAACTCGAGGCGGCCTTAACCTGCAAATGGTCAATGCATATATTGTCCCCGTACCGCCGATGGAGGTGCAGGAGGAGATAGTCAGGATCCTCGACACGTTCCAGACGCACGCAGCGGAGCTGCAAGCGGAGCTGCAAGCGGAGCTGCAAGCGGAGCTGCAAGCGCGCAAAGAGCAATACGAGTATTACCGCAATCTTTTGCTCACTTTCAGCCCCTGTGCCGCCGGCTCCGGGGCCGATGGTGAGCAAAAGGAAAATAACGTAAATACCCCCCCCTCAGGGAGTTATGAAGTTGTCTGGAAAGCTATGGGCGAAATCGGCACGTTTTTCGGAGGTCTTACAGGCAAAACCAAAGACGATTTTGCAAATGGCAATGCACGTTTCGTTTCTTATATGAACGTGTATTCCAATATTGCGGTCGATCAAGATGCCGACGAGTATGTCAGAATCGGAGAGAACGAAAGGCAGAACATCCTTCAGTACGGAGACGCACTTTTTACCGGCTCGTCGGAAACTCCCGACGAATGCGGCATGTCGTCGGTAGTCACAAAGCAGCCGTCGGAGAACCTGTACCTGAACAGTTTCTGCTTCGGCTTCAGGCTGAACGACACCGGTTTATTCCAGCCCGATTTTCTGAAACATCTGCTGCGTTCCAAGCCGATCCGTGCGCAAATATCGAAAACGGCAAACGGAGTGACACGGTTCAATGTTTCTAAAGCGTTGTTCGCGAAAGTCGTTTTACCCATTCCGCCGATGGATGTACAGGAGAAAATCGTGGCTATCCTTGACCGATTCGAGGCGTTGGTCAACGACCTCACCACGGGGCTGCCGGCGGAAATAGCCGCCGAAAAGGAGCGTTACGAATACTACCGCGACCGGCTGCTGGCCTTCAAACCGCTACAGGCATGACCGCAAACGGCAACAACCCACGACTCCACCAGCAAATGTAGGGCTGCACCTGAACTGAACTGCACCCCGGTGCAGCCGATTTAAGCACCTTAATAAACAACTAAAGCATGACAAACTACGACCTAATAAGCGAGAATACCGAATCGACGGTCGTCGCCGAGTTCGAACCCGGCTATTACAGCGCGGCACAATACCAGAGCGAGGCGGAGATGGAGAGCGACTTCATCGGGCGGCTCACCCGGCAGGCCTACGAGCATATAGCAATCACATCCGAGAAGGAGCTGATTGCCAACCTGCGCCATCAACTCGAACGTCTCAACGGCATCACATTTGATGACAAGGAGTGGGCGGACTTCTTTACCGAATACATCGGCAACCCCAATATGGGCATAGTCGAAAAGACCCGTACCATCCAAGAGGATAACGTCAAGGCTTGGACGCGCCCCGACGGCTCACTCGTCAATATCGCCTTGATTGACAAGGCCAACATACACAACAACTCGCTGCAGGTCATCAACCAGTATGTGCCTGACGGCGGAGCTTACGACAACCGCTATGACGTGACAATCCTCGTCAACGGCCTACCGCTGGTCCATGTAGAGCTGAAGCGTCGGGGCGTGAGTATCAAAGACGCCTTCAACCAGATCTACCGCTACCAGCGCGATTCGTTTTGGGCGGGATGCGGACTGTATGAGTTCGTGCAGATATTCGTAATCTCCAACGGCACTCTCACAAAGTATTACAGCAACACCACACGCGATGCCGTCAGCAAATCCAATCAGAAAAACGGCAAAGGGAGCGGGAAGAAGCAGACATCAAACTCGTTTGAGTTCACTTCATACTGGGCGACGAAAAGCAATACACCTGTGTATGACCTGATGGACTTTACGCAGACATTCTTTTCAAAGCATACGCTGCTCAACATCCTCACGAAATACTGCGTATTCACATCGGAGAATCTGCTGCTGGTGATGCGCCCTTACCAGATAGCCGCCACAGAGGAAATCATGCTGCGCATCAAGACCTCGACCAACGCCAAAACCTACGGCAAGCGCGAAGGGGGCGGCTATATCTGGCATACGACAGGTTCGGGCAAGACCCTCACCTCGTTCAAGACCGCGCGGCTTGCATCGCGGCTCGACGAAATAGACAAGGTGCTTTTTGTGGTGGACCGCAAAGACCTCGACTATCAGACGATGAAGGAATATGACCGCTTCGAGAAAGGAGCCGCCAACTCCAACGGCTCGACAGCCATATTGAAAAAGCAGCTCGACGACCCTAATGCACGGATCATCATCACCACGATACAGAAGCTTTCCAATTTCATCGCCCGTAATCCGCAGCATACGGTCTACAGCCAGCACACCGTGCTGATATTCGACGAATGTCACCGCTCGCAGTTCGGCGACATGCACAAAGCGATAACCAAGAAGTTCAAAAGGTACCACATGTTCGGATTCACCGGCACACCGATTTTCCCCGACAACGCCGGAGCTGTCCGCAATGTGGAGTTCACCACCACCGAGGGGGCATTCGGCGACCAGCTCCATAGCTATACAATAGTGGATGCCATCCGCGACCAAAACGTGCTGCCGTTCAAGGTCGACTACATACGCACCATGCACGAGGAGGACGAGATTCTTGACGAGCAGGTCAGCAATATCGACCGTGAGCGGGCATTGATGGCTCCCGAGCGCATATCGCTCGTGTCGAAGTACATAATGGAGCATTTCGCGCAGAAAACGCGACGCGATGCCCGCAGCTACAACTTTTCGCAGCTGACCAACATCGGCGACGTGGCAACAGCCAAAGACCGCAACAAGGTAAAGGAAATCAAAGCGAAAACCCGTCTGACCGGCTTTAACTCCATATTTGCCGTTGCGTCTATCCCGTTTGTCAAACTCTATTATACCGAGTTGCAGAAGCAAAACGAGCTTCTGCCTCCTGACAAACGGCTGAAAACCGCCACAATCTTCAGCTATTCGACAAACGTCGACACCGAGGACGAAACGCCCGAGGACACCGACGGCCTCGACCAATCAAGCCGCGACTTCCTCGAAGAGTGCATCGGGGACTACAACGCCATGTTCGGCACAAGCTACGACACATCAGCCGACAAATTCCAGAACTACTACAAAGACCTGTCGCTCCGCATGAAGAACCGCGAGGTAGACCTGCTCATCGTGGTCAATATGTTCCTGACAGGCTTCGATGCCACGACGCTCAACACGCTATGGGTCGACAAAAACCTGCGGTATCACGGACTGCTGCAAGCCTATTCGCGCACCAACCGCATACTCAATTCCATCAAAGACCACGGCAACATCGTCTGCTTCCGCAACCTCGAAAAGGCTACTAACGACTGCCTACAGCTGTTTGGCAACAAAGGTGCCGCCGGACTTATCCTGCTGAAGACATTCGATGATTATTTCTTCGGCTACGATGACGAATCGGGCAAACATCATCCAGGCTGGAAGGAACTTATTGAGGAGCTGATAGCTAAATTCCCCCTCGGCACTCCTATACTCGGAGAGTCAGCCGAAAAGGAGTTTATCAAGCTCTTCGGTACGATTTTGCGGGCTTACAACATCCTCGTCACATTTGACGAATTTGCGGATAATCACATTATTTTAGACGATGATTTTGTCGATTATCGCGGCTTTTATAACGAGCTGCACGACAAATACCGTCCGAAAAAAGGCGAGTTGACCAACATCAACGACGACCTCGTTTTCGAGATGGAGCTGATGAAGTCTATCGAAATCAATATAGATTACATCCTCTTCCTTGTCGGGCAGCTTGACGGAAACGAGAGCCACGACCGCGAAATCATCATCAAGGCGATTAAATCGGTAGAGGCTTCGCCCGACCTGCGCAACAAGAAAGAACTCATCGAGGACTTCATCGACCGTCACACGCCGGAAAATGATGTACACGACCAGTGGCATGAGTTTGTACGACAGAGCCAGCAACAGCAGATCGAGGACATCATCAGCTCAGAAAACCTCAAACGCGACAAGACCCTCGACTTCGTCAGCCAATCGTTCCGCGAGGGGGAGGTGAAAGAGAGCGGTACAGCCATTGCCGAGATATTGCCTCCGATGGGTCTGTTCGGAGGAGCTGGAGCCCGGCGGGCTGAAAAGAAGAAATCGGTCACTGCCCGACTCAAAGAGTTCTTTGACAGGTTCTATGACATCTCCGGCGGCGAATTTTACCGGCCAGATTAGGGTAGTTTGCGGCGTATACGCCGCAAATCCGAGCTTGTGGCAAACAGAAAGCCCTGCCGTCTGTAATTACGGCAGGGCTTTCGTTTATCAGAAAAAGTATCGTTACCAGATGATGACACGCTCCGATGCGGGACGGAACATCGGGTCACCTTCGACGATACCGAATGCATCGAAGAATGGCTGCAGGTTGCGAAGGGTCACATTGACGCGCTGCTTTCCGAGCGAGTGCACATCGCCGGTAGTGAGAGAGCGGATTTGCTCGTCGCGTATATTCTGCGCCCAGAGGTTTGCATAATTGAGATAGAACGCCTGGATGGGGGTAAGGCCGTCAATCTTTGCTTCTTCAGAGTTAATATCCACGCCTTTTTTCTTCTGGCTGTCAAGGAACGCGGTCATGGCGATGTTGAGGCCGCCCTGGTCAGCGATATTCTCGCCGAGTGTGTACTGTCCGTTGGCTTTGAGTCCGGGGAGTACCTCTACCGCGCTGAACTGGTCAACAAGCACTTTGGCCTTTTCGGCGAACTTCTGGGCATCTTCAGGTGTCCACCAGATAGTCATGTTGCCGTCGGCATCGAAGTTGCGTCCCTGGTCATCGAAACCGTGGGTCATCTCATGGCCGATAACCACACCTATGCCGCCATAGTTTTCGGCATCGCTCGCTTCGGGATCGAAGAACGGAGTCTGGAGGATAGCAGCCGGGAAGACGATTTCATTTGCCAAAGGATTGTAGTAGGCATTGACAGTCTGAGGTGTCATGCCCCACTCTGTGCGGTCAACGGGCTTGCCCCACTTCTTGTAGTATTCCTTCTGATGCCACATGCTCACGTTGTGCATGTTTTCATAGTAAGACAGTGCCGGGTCGACCTCCATAGTGGAGTAGTCCTTCCACTTGTCAGGATAACCGATTTTGACGGTGAATGCGTTGAGCTTCTTGAGTGCATTGAGCTTGGTCTCGTCGCTCATCCAGTCAAGATGTATGATATGCTTGCCGAGGGCGACACGCAGATTCTCCACGAGCTCTATCATGTAGTCCTTGGATGACTGGGGGAAATATTTTTCGACATACAGCTCGCCGACAGCTTCGCCCATGGCTCCTTCGGTAGCGTCGAGCGCACGCTTCCACAGCGGACGCAGCTCCTTGGCACCGCTCATCACCTTGGTAAACTCGAAAGAAGTATCGACAAATTTCTGACTCAGGCGGCCTGAAGCCTGACGTACATACTGCCACAGGTAATAGTCCTTCAATTCGCGGTCAGTCAGGGAGGTGAACAGGTTGTTGGCCTGCGCGAGAGGCTCAAACTGAGTCACTATGACAGTGTCGGGGGTCGCGATACCCATAGTTTCGATAAAGAAACGGTCCCACGGAATGTTGGGATACATCTCTTTGACCTTAGCAATGGGAGTAGGATTGTTTTGCGCGGGGAGGTCACGGGTGCGTTCGCGAGCCCATGCCGAATCGGCAAGAGCCGTCTCGATTTTCATGACATTCTTCATGACGCGGTTGGCATCCTTCTTGCTGTATCCTGCGTTGACCATCTGGCCGACGATAAGTTTTTTAAGAGCCTCGCGTACCTCTTTGTTGCGTTTGTCGTTTTTAAGGTAATAGTCGCGGTCGCCGAGCGACATTCCGCCTCCTCCGAGATACATAGCGTAACGCTTAGAGTCATTCAAGTCCTCCTGTGGGCCTGCAGAGAAAAACGGACTGCTGTAATTACCGTGCATCCACAGGAACAAATCGGTCATGCCCTCATGCGGAGTGTCCTCGATTTTCTTCAAACCAGCCTGGATGGGCTTGTTACCCTCAGCATTGCGGCGTTCCATATCCATGGCCTGGTTATAGATTGTCGACACCTTATAGGCGACAGTGCCTGGAGCCGGGTTAGTGGCAGCCAGACCGAGCACTAAGTTCTTGACACGGACTTCACTGGAATCATTAAGCACATCAAACCGTCCGTAACGGGAATATTCATCCGTCAGAGGGTTCGCCAGCTGCCAGCCACGTGTGGCATATTCATAGAAATCGACCTTCGGCGACACGGATGTGTCGAAATTGGCCTTGTCAACGCTTTTCAGATGCTCCTGTGCCATCATGGGTAGCGCACTCAAAGCTGCGAGCGCGGCAGAAACTAAGATTTTCATTGTTAACAAATTATGATAATGGGTTATGTAAGTATCAAAATGAAACGACGACGGCACAAGCAAGCATATGCCAAACTCCTACCGTCGTCACTTTTTAACATTTCACGTCTGAAATCAGAGCTTGGCCTGGATGGCAGCTGTCTCAGCCTCGTAGCCAGGCTTGCGGAGGAGCGCAAACATATTACGCTTGTACGCTTCAACACCCGGCTGGTTGAACGGATTCACACCAAGCATGTATCCGGAGATGCCGCACGCCTTCTCGAAGAAATAGATGAGTTCACCAAGATACTGCTCAGTCAGAGCCGGCAGGGTGACAATCATATTGGGCACACCGCCATCAACATGGGCAATACGGGTGCCGAGTTCGGCCATCTTGTTCACTTCATCTACACGCTTGCCGGCGATATAGTTGAGACCGTCAAGGTTGGCTTCATCAGAGGGGATAACCTCAGTATGACGCTGCTCGAGGACAGAGACAACAGTCTCGAATATCGTGCGTTCGCCCTCCTGAATCCACTGGCCCATGGAGTGCAGGTCGGTAGAATTATCCACAGCGGCGGGGAAGATACCCTTGTTTTCCTTACCCTCGCTCTCGCCGTAGAGCTGCTTCCACCATTCGCCGAAATAATGTAGCTTGGGATTATAGTTAACAAGGATTTCAGTCTTCTTGCCAGCCTGATAGAGAGCATTACGGGTCAGGGCATATTTAAATGCCGGATTCTCCATAGAAGCTTCGTTGGTAGCAGCTTGCATTGTGCGTGCTCCGTCCATAAGAGCCTTGATATCATATCCAGCCACAGCGATAGGGAGAAGACCTACTGGGCTGAGTACAGAGAAACGTCCGCCCACATTGTCGTCAATCACATAAGTCTTATAACCTTCCTCGGTGGCAAGCTGACGGAGAGCTCCGCGCTTGGCATCGGTAATGGCTACAATACGCTTCGACGCATCTGCCTTACCTATCTGCTTTTCAAGCTGCTCCTTAAGCATACGGAATGCGATAGCCGGCTCGGTAGTAGTACCACTCTTAGAGATGACTACAATACCGAAGCTCTTATCTTTCAAGAAATCCTTAAGTTCATAAAGATAATCCTCGCCGATATTCTGGCCAGCAAACAACACAGTGGTCCCACTCTGCGAACGATAAGCCGAAAAAGCATCGCTCAAAGCCTCTATCACAGCCTTTGCACCGAGATAGCTGCCACCGATACCGATAGCAACTACATAATCGCAATCCTTACGGAGCTGCGCAGCAGTAGCATTAATATCGTCCAAAAGAGCATCAGGAGTACGCGTCGGCAGGTCAAGCCAACCAAGGAAATCATTACCGGCACCACTGCCTTCAAGCAGAGTCTTCAATGCAGCAGCAGCCTCCGGCTTCATAGCTTCAAGCTGAGCCTCGCTGACAGTACCTGTCACATGCTTGTTATTAACTTCAATAGTCTTCATAATGAGAAATATATAGTGTTTTGTAAAAATAGCGGTATAACCTCACAAATTTACAAAAATTCTCATAATAACAGAGGCACAAACAGGATAAGAGCCTTTATAAAATCTTATAAAGCCACGATAAGGGTCTTAGGAAATTTAGGAAGCATAGGAATCCTAAGTTTCCTATACCTATGCCTGATGGGGTAAAAAAAAGAGCCCGTCCGGGGGCGCTGTGCCCCCGGGACGGGCTCCCGGATTGGAGGTGGCGGCGACCTGCTTTCCCGCTTCCGCAGTA